>JAEIGA010003137.1_pt1 | contig 26013 bp, 42 predicted proteins | sample 9270691 | NCBI WGS metagenome assembly JAEIGA01 (sample SAMN17057246, study PRJNA624740) | gut metagenome | biome: biome; isolation source: fecal sample | host: Bos grunniens | place: China: Xizang | collected 2019
CACACAAAAACTGTGCAAAATATGTGATTTTTTTTGGATTTTAGAGAGAGTTGAGGAAAAATGAAAAAAACTGAACGAAATGTGAAAGAATTAGCAAAAGGAATATTGAAAGAAGCTGAAGAAAGTGGTTTAAAGGATGATGCAAGTTTCTTAACAAGTTATCATTTGCTCGAAGTACAAATTGAAATGTTGGATGCACTAGAAAAATCATTTAGAGAAGATGGTGCAACAACAACAAAAGAGTATGTTAAGGGTAGAGAAAATATTTATGTACATCCAGCAGTAGATAAATATACCAAGACAAGTGATAGTGCTTTTAACAAGATCGTAAAACTAAAAGAAATGATAGACAAATCAACAAATACTAGTGAAGAGTTTGATTTAGAATCACTATGACATATATTGAAGAGTATTACGAGTGGATAAAAGAGAATCCAAATAAAACTTGTAAAAAAATAAAAACAATATATGAAAAACTAGTAAAAGATTTAAAGACACCAAAGCAAGTGTCTTTTTTTAATAAATCAACAGGAGAAAATGAAACTCACATATATGTATTTGATGAAAAGAAGAGTTTAAGGTGTATTCATTTTATAGAGAAATATTGTAGACAAAGTAAAGGTCAATGGAATGGTAAACCACTCAAACTTGAATTATTCCAGAAAGCATTTTTACAGTCTTTATTTGGTTTTGTAGATAAAGACACAGGATTAAGGAAATATAAAAAAGCAATATTCTTTGTAGCAAGAAAGAATGGTAAATCTGTATTAGATAGTGCAATAGCAACATATATGCTAACTGCTGATTATGAAGGTGGTGCTGAAATATATAGTGTTGCAACAAAAAAAGACCAGTCAAAAATAGTCTGGGAAGAATCTAAAAAGATGATAAAGAAAAGTCCAGCACTTGCAAAAGTAATAAGGTGTTTAATTGGTGGTATCTATTATGATGCAACAGATAGTTCATTTAGAGCATTAGCTTCTGATAGTAATAGTTTAGATGGACTTAATGCACATCTAGTAGTTGCTGATGAAGTTCATGCATGGAAAGATAAGAACTTACTTGATGTTATGTATGATAGTATGAGTGCTAGAACTCAACCATTATTACTAGAAACTAGTACAATGGGAACAATAAGACAAAATGTATTTGATATTGAATACGATTATGCAAGTCAAGTAATAGAAGGAACAATAGAAGATGAAACACTATTACCTATCATTTATGAACTAGATGAAGAGAAAGAGTGGACTGAAGAAGAGTGTTGGTATAAAGCAAATCCAGCACTAGGTAAAATTAAGTCATTAAAGAACTTACGAGATAAGGTAGAAAGAGCAAAAGCAAATCCTATTGAGTTAGTAAACTTATTATGTAAGGACTTTAATATAAGACAAAACAGCATAAATGCTTGGTTGTCATTTGATGATCTAAATAATGAAGAGATATATAGTGAATGGAAAAACAGTTACTGCATTGGTGGTGCAGATTTAAGTTCTACTTTGGATTTAACTTGTGGAACATTACTAGGTGTTAAAAAAGGTAAGATATATGTTAAACAAATGTATTGGATACCTACTAATTCACTAGAAAAGAAAGTAATTGAAGATAAAATACCATATGATAAATGGTTGAAGAGTGGTTACTTGAGATTATCTGGAGATAGTAAGATAGATTATCATGATGTAACTAAATGGTTTTTAGAAGAAGTAGAGCAAAATGATTTAAGACCACTATGGATTGGTTATGATAGTTGGAATGCACAATTCTGGTGTGATGAAATGAAATCTTATGGTTTTGATATGGTGGAGGTAAGACAAGGTTATAAAACTGAATCAGCACCATTAAAACAAATGAAAGCAGATTTAAAAGATAAGAAGATTAACTATAATAACAATCCAATAACCAAATGGAACTTGTCTAATGCTGCAATAAAAACTGATGATAATGAGAATATAATGTTATCAAAAGAAAAAGCAAGACAAAGGATAGATGGTGTAGCAAGTCTAATGGATGCATATGTAATATATGTAAATAAACAACAAGAGTATTTGAACTATATAAGTGAGGTGGTTTAAAAAATGGAAAGAAGAAGTTTGTTTAAAAGATTATTTGGTAGTGATAAAGAAGAAACCAATGTACAAAACTATACAGAGATTAAGTTACTGAATGACAATGCAGCAGTATTTACCAAATATAGTGGAGATTATGATAGAGATCCAGATGTTCTTGCTTGTATAGATGCAATAGCACGAAATGGTGCTAAAATGCATCCGAAACATATAAGGAACTTTAATGGTAAAATGGAAAACCTTAAAGGTAGGACTTATAAGTTACTAGCAAAGCAACCAAATGAATATCAAAATGCATATCAATTCTACTATCAAGTAATAGCATCATTAGAGTTATATAATGATGTTTTTATTTATATTAAAAGAGATAATGATTTAAGAGTATTAGGTTTATATCCATTAATGTATAATGCAGGTAAGTATTATGAATACAAGGATAAATTGTATTTGAAATTAACATTTGGTAGAAAGTCAAAGTATGTACCAATGGATAGTTGTATTCATTTAACTAGGTTCATTGGAGAAGATGGTTTATTTGGTGGCAGTACAACACCTATTGTTAAGGTACTATCAAAGAAACACATTATGGATGAAGGTATCATTAATGCAATAAAGACAACAAGTGCTATCAAAGGTGTATTAAAGACAACTAAAGCTTTACTTAAACCAGAAGATGTTAAGAAGATGAGAGATCAATTTATTAAAGATTTCATGGCAGATGGAGATAAATCAGGAATAGGTGGACTTGATGCAACAACTGATTTCACACCAATACATATAACACCAACAACTGCTAGTGATGAACAAATCAAAGAAATTAATGATAAAGTGTTATCTTATTATGGAATCAATAGAAACATTATTCAAAGTAGTTATAGTGAGAATGAATGGAATGCATTTTATGAAAGTGTACTTGAACCAATAGGTTTACAAATGAGTTTAGAGTTTACTAATAAGATATTCACACCAACTGAAAAGAATTATGGTAATGAAATAATGTTTGAAAGTAATAGATTACAATATGCAAGTAACAATACAAAAATAGAGTTAATTAGATATGCAAGTAACATAATGACAATAAATGAACAAAGAGAAGTATTTAACCTAGCACCTATTGAGAATGGAGATGTATTCTTAATAGATCAAAACCATGAAGTAAATGAAAGTGTAGGAACAGAAGAAGGAGGTAGTGAAGATGAAGGAGAAGGAAATTAGAAAGTTAGATATCCAATTTAGAGCAGAAGAAAATGAAGAAGATAAATTGGAAATCAAAGGATATGCAGCAGTTTATGACAGTCCAGAAACTTATGATTATACTGAATTGATAGCAAAAGGTGCTTTTGATGATGCTGATATGTCTGATGTAGTTTTAAGATATAACCATAATGATAGTTTTATGGTATTAGCAAGAACTAGAAATAAATCTTTAGAACTAAATGTTGATGATAAAGGTTTATTTATGGATGCAACTCTACAAGATGATATTACTGAACATAGAAATATCTATAATGCTATAAAGAGTGGATTAATTGATAAACAATCATTTGCATTTACAGTTGAAGAGGATGAGTATGATTATGAAACTGACACTAGAACAATTACAAAGATAGGTAAAGTATTTGATGTGTCAGTAGTAGATCAACCATTCTATAATGATACTGATGTTAGTCTTGCAAGTAAAAATGATGATTTTATGGCAAGAAGAAATGAATTAAGAAAACAATATGAACAAGAACAAGAAGAGAAAGCAAGAAAAGAACAACTAGAAAAAGCAAAACAAGAACTATTAACAAAGTTAGGTTAATACGATTATGGGAAAGCATCTGGAGAGGTGTTTTTTTGTTACTGGAGAGTAACTAAATCGTTTAATAAATCCTGGAGAGGAATAATGGCAGTTATGCCTTAAATAGCAAATACAATTTAGGAGGTCAAGAATGACTAGAAAAGAAGAAATCGAAGCTCGTAAGATGGAGATTAGAGAAGAAGTAGAAAAGACTGACAACCTAGAAGAAGTTGAAAAACTTAATGAAGAGGTTGAAGCACTTAATGCTGAAGAAACTCAAATTGAAGAACAAGAGCAAGAAGAAAAAGTTACAGAGGAAATGGAAGAAAAATTTGTAAAAGAAGTTGTTAAGGAGGAAAGAAAAATGGAAAACAACAAAGAGTTTAGAAACTCAAAAGAATATATCAATGCATTTGCTGAATATATCAAAACAAATGATGATAAAGAATTAAGAGCATTAATTACTACTGATGGATATGCAACAGGTAATAGTGCAACAGTTGAAGCACCAGATATGGTATATGATATCGTAAAAACTGCTTGGGAAAGAGAAGATTTAATGAGTAGAGTTCGTACTCTATCAGTTAAAGGAAATCTTAAAGTTCAATTCGAAGTATCAGGTGGAGAAGCATCTATACATCAAGAAGGAAATAGTGCAGTTAGTGAAGAATCACTTGTACTAGGTGTTGTAACACTTACACCAGTATCTATTAAGAAATGGATTTCATTAAGTGATGAAGTATTAGATTTAAGAGGAGAAGCATTCCTAGAGTATATCTATGATGAATTAACTTATAGAATTGCTAAAAAATGTGCTGATGAATTAGTAGATAAGATTTCTAAATTACCTTCATCATTAAGTGCTAATGCTGACACAGGTGTTTATGACACAGTATCAGCTAATAAGATTACAAAAGCACCTGGTATTGGTGTTATTGCAGAAGCAATCGCTAATTTAAGTGATGAAACAAGAGACATAACAATCGTTATGAACAAATTAACATATGGTGCATTCAAAGAAGCACAATATGGTGCTAATTTCCCAATGGATATCTTTGAAGGTGCAAGAGTTGTATTTAACAATACATTACCTGCTTATTCAAGTGCAAATGCAAATGCAGTATATGCAATCGTAGGAGATTTCAATCATGGTGCATTAGCAAATTATCCTGATGGAGAAGGTATTGAACTTAAATATGATGACAAAACACTTATGACACAAGATTTAGTAAGAATACTTGGTAGAAGATATGTTGGAATTGATGCAGTAGCAGATAAAGCATTCTGTTTAATTGCAAAACCAGGCGTAAGTGCTTAATATAATTTAATATAGGAGGTAAACTATGCTAGAAAAGATAAAAAAAATACAAGGCATTTGTCATAACGATTTTGATGATATGATTAATACCTGGATTGCATCTGCAAAAATAGATTTAAAGAGTATTGGCATAGTTGATACTCTAGTTGATAGTCAAGATAGTTTAATTGAAACTGCAATAATTACTTATGTATTAAGTTTTTTAGATGTAGTTAATAGTGAGTTGTATAGCAATTCATATGCTTTACAAAAAGACACATTAAGACATTTAACAGAATATATTGAGGGTGGAAATGGAATACCAGGAAATTATATATCTTGTTAATAAAACACTAGAAGAAGATGAAGTAGGTAACATTACTACATCTTCTTTTAGTTTAACTAAAAGATATGCAAAGAAACAAAGTATTAGAACTAATGAATATTATAGTGCAGTTGAATCAGGACTTACACCAAGTTGTGAGTTTGTTATGAAAAGACTAGATTATGATGGTCAAACAGAACTAAATTACAATGGTAAAAGGTATGCTGTTATAAGAACAGTTGATCCAAAGAATAAGTTTGATATTGTATTGATATGTGCAAGAAAAATTGGTGTAAATGAGGTTGTTATAAGTGCCTAAATATACTTCATTAATGGATGTATCAACTATATTAAATGATTATTCTTTAGATATTCAAGAAGCAATAACCAAAGATGCTGAAGAAGTATCACAAAGTGCTAGAGATGAGTTAAAGCTCGTATCTCCAAAAAGAACTGGAGAATATGCAAAAGGTTGGAGAGTAACCACTAAAAAGAATAGAGGTAGTGTTGAGTGTGTAGTTCATAATAAGAAATACCAATTAACACATTTACTTGAAAGACCACATGCAAAAAGAGGTGGAGGTAGTACAACACCTAAAGTTCATATAAAACCAGTTGAAGAGAAGAGTGTAAGACAATTTGAACAAGATGTAGAAAAAATAATCAAAAACGGAGGTTAATATGACACACAAAGAAATATATGAGTTATTAAAAACATTAAATATTCCAGTTGCTTATGACCACTTTGTATCTAACAAAGAAATACCATTACCATTTGTTGTTTATAGAGAAGTAAGTCCAGATACTTTTAAAGCAGATGGAATTACTTATTATAGACCTTACGATTATGAAATTGAATTAGTAACTGAAAAGAAAGAGGTTGCTATTCAAGAAACTATTGAAAAACTATTAACAGACAATAACATTCCATATGATGTTGCAGATGAAGTATGGGATGAAGATGAAAAGATTTATCATAATTTTTATGAAATATAAGGAGGTAAATTATGGCAAATAAAGTTAGATTCGGATTAAGCGAAGTACATATTGCACCTATTACTACAGTAAGCAATAGTGAATATACATACGGAACTATATTCGCTATTCCTGGAGCAGTAAATTTAACATTAGATATAGCAGGAGATACAGAGGATTTCTATGCAGATAATATTAAATATTTTACTGAATCAGCTAATCAGGGATACACAGGTTCATTAGAAATGGCTTTATTTAACGAAGATTTTAGAACAAAAATCTTAAACGAAATAAAAGATACTAATGGAGCATTAATAGAAGATGCTACAAAAGGAACAACTTCCTTCGCTTTAGGATTTCAAATTGATGGCGACAAAGCCAATAAGAGATACTGGTATTATAATGTAACTGCTAATAGACCAGCTAACAACGGAGCAACAATCGAATCAAGTAAAACACCACAAACAGAAACAGTTGATATTACAGCAGCACCAAGAGCAACTGATAAACTAGTAAAAGCATGTATGGAAAAAACAGATGATAACACAGCAGCATACAACAGCTTCTTTACAACAGTTTATGAGTCTAATATATCAGGATAATTAAAAAACTACTCATTTTTATGAGTAGTAAAAAGACTACTCGTAAGGGTAGTTTTTTTAGTATTCATAAGAAAAAGAAGGAAGTGATATGATGGCAAGTTCAAGAATAAAAGGTATTACTATTGAAATTGGTGGTAATACTACCAAATTGCAAGATGCTTTAAAAGGTGTTGATAAACAAGTTTATTCTTTAAATGGAGATTTAAAAGCATTAAATCAAGCATTAAAATTAGATCCAAAGAATACTGAACTATTAGCACAAAAGCAAGATGTATTAGGTAGAAGTATTGCAGCAACTGCTGAAAGACTAGAAACACTTAAAGAAGCACAAAAACAAATGGGTAGTTATGCAAAACTAACTGATGAACAAAAAGCAAGTTATAACCAACTATCTCTTGAAATAGCAAAGTCTGAAAATGCATTAAAAAGCATGGATAAAGAAATGAGAAGTATGAATAAAATAGACTTCTCAAAACTTACTGAAGGACTTAAGAAAGCAGGAGATGCAGCATTAACAGTTGCTAAAACCATTGCAGCAGCAGTAGGTGCAATAGCAGCAGCAATAGGTAAAGTATTAAAAGATGCAGTTCAATCATATGCATCATATGAACAAAATGTTGGTGGTGTAGAAACTTTATTTGGTAAAAGTGCTGATAAGGTAATCAAGAATGCACAAAAAGCATATAAAACAGCAGGTGTAAGTGCAAATCAATATATGGAAGGTGTTACATCATTTGCTGCAAGTTTATTACAAGCAACTGGAAATAATACAGATAAAGCAGCAAATATTGCTGATATGGCATTTAGAGATATGGCAGATAATGCTAATAAGTTTGGTACATCTATGGATAGTATCCAACATGCATATCAAGGTTTTGCAAAACAAAACTATACAATGCTAGATAACCTTAAATTAGGTTATGGTGGTACTAAAAAGGAGATGGAACGACTTTTAAGAGATGCTCAAAAAATAACTGGTGTTAAATATAATATTAATAACCTAGCAGATGTATATACTGCTATCAATGTAATACAGAAAAAGTTAGGTGTAACAGGTACTACTGCAAAAGAAGCTGAAGAAACAATTACTGGTTCAGCAGCATCAATGAAAGCAGCATTTGATAATTTTTTAAATGGTAGTGGTGGTGTTGAAGATTTATCTTCATCAATAGCAACATTCTTAAAAAATGTACTTAATGCATTAAAAAAACTAGCACCAGGTATTATTAAAGGTCTTGTTGATTTATTCAAAACATTAGTACCACAACTTGCTAGTATGGTAGGAGAGTTACTTCCTATAATAGTTGAGGGTGCAAAACAATTAATACAAGGATTAATAGAGTTTATTAATAATGATAGTGAACAATTTATTCAAATGGCAATAGATATGCTAATGAATTTAGTAACATTCATTTTAGATAACTTACCAGTATTGTTACAAGCAGCAATAAAGATAGTTGCTGAACTTGCACGAGGTATTGCTAAAGCAGCACCAGATTTAATACCAGCAATAGTTGATTGTTTAATATTAATGGTAGAAACATTAATTGATAATTTAGATCTATTAATTGATGCAGCATTAGAATTAATACTTGCATTAACAGATGGAATAATGATAGCATTACCTAGATTAATAGAAAAAGTACCAGAAATAGTAATTAAACTAGTTAAAGCATTAATTAATGCAGCACCTAAAATGTTAGAGGCAGCAGCAGAATTAATTGCTAAATTAGGAGCAGGATTATGGGAAGGTATTAAATCTATTGCTGATGTAGGTAAACAATTAGTAGAAGGTCTATGGGAAGGTATCAAATCTATGGGAGATTGGTTATGGGATAAAATCAAAGGTTTTGGTAGTTGGATAGTAGATGGTTTTAAAGACATATTTGGTATTGCATCTCCATCAAAAGAGATGAGATGGCAAGGTCAAATGATAGGAGAAGGTCTAGCACTAGGTATTGATGACACAATAGGAGAAGTTGAAAAGGCAATGAGTGAACTATCAAGTGGTGTTGAAGCATCAGTTAATCCAACAATTAATCCAACTGCAAATAGTAATCCACTATATATCACAATAGACAAGTTTTACAACAATAGAGCAACAGATGTACAACAATTAGCAGAAGAACTAGAGTTTTATAGAAAAAATACAGCATTAGCAAAAGGTGGTGTATAGAATGAATGATAATTATAAATGGAATGGTGTAACATTCAATAGCAAAGGAATAGTTGTTGAAGAAGTACCAATAATACCAAAAGCAAAAAAGAGATTCACTAACTATGATATTCCAGGTAAAAGTGGATATACATCTATTGATAGTAAGACATATGATTCAATACCATTTACTTTGAAATGTCATTTTAAAGATGGTGTAGGCAATAGAGAAGAAATTGCTGCATGGTTAGATGGATATGGAACATTACAAATAGATGGAGAAAAGGAATATAAAGGTCAAATATCAAATACAATTCCATTTGAAAAAGTAATTAGTTTTAGAAAGTTCCCAGTTCAATTTTTATTACAACCAGTAGCACAAGCAGTAACACCAACAATAATTAGTAGTACAACATCAACTACATTTACAAGTGATACTTATACTGATTCATTTCCAATAATAAAAGTAACTGGTTCAGGAACAATAACAATAAATCTAAATGGAATACAATTTACAATATATAATGCTAGTGGAGAATATATACTAGACTGTGGTGCAAAAGTTATTACTAATAGTGGTGTCAATGCATCTAACTCAATGAGCGGAGATTTCCCTAAAGTAATAACTGGTAGTAATGCACTAACAGTTACAGGAACAGTAACAGCTTTAACTATTGAATATAAGAAATCATATTTATAGGAGGTAGTTATGATATTATATGAAAAAGGTACAACTGACTTTACTAGAAATGGTTTAGGATATATCAATGATGTATTAAATGCAAGTGTAGTTGAAGAACTAAACGGAGAGTATTCACTTACATTTGAATATCCTACTATGGGAATAATGAGTGAAGAACTACTAGAGGGTAGAATAGTTAAATGCAAAGTAGCAGATGGTTCAATGCAATGCTTTATAATAAAAAATATAGTAAAAACATACGATAAGATGACTATTACTTGTAGTCATCTTTTCTATTTACTATTAGATGATATTGCAGAAGATATATATCCTCAAAACTTAAGTCCAAAACCATTTTTAGATTGGATTATAGCAAGAGCAAATTATATACTACCATTTACAACAACAAGTGATGTATCAGTACAAAAAACTGGTAGATATGTAAGAAAAAACCTAGTAGAGATAATACTAGGTCAAGAAGAAAACTCTATGGTAAATCTATTTGGAATAGAAATATCAAGAAATAATTTTACCATAGGTTTAAATAGTAGAGTAGGAGCAGATAGAGGGGAAAAACTTATCTATGGTAAAAATATAACTGGTATCAATGTAACAACAGATGCAACAGGTATTTACACAAGAATAATGCCATTAGGATATGATGGATTGATGTTACCAGAGAAATACATAGATGCAACTAATATAAATGATTATCCATATCCTAAAATAGGAATATTTGAGTTTAGTGATATCAAATACGATCCAGATGATGAAGAAGCATATCACACACTTGAAGATGCTTATACTGCATTAAGAGCAGCAGTTCAAGCATTATATGATAATGGAATCAATTTACCACAAATCAATATTAAAGTTGATTGGTTAGAATTAAGTAAAACTGAACAATATAAACAATATTCTTATTTAGAGAGAGTATCATTAGGAGATACAATACATGCTGAAATATTTGGATTAAACTATACAACAAGAGTAATTAAGACAACATATAATCCATTAACTGATTTAGTAGAATCATTTGAGATAGGTACATTTCAACCAACATTTGCAACTCAAATGAATAAATATGATATAGAAATACAAAACATTAATCCAGCAAGTATACTTGAAGAAGCTCAAGATAATGCAACTAGTTTATTAACTAATGCAATGGGTGGATATGTATATAAAACAAGAGATGAGTTATACATAATGGATAATGAAGATCCAAATCAAGCAGTAAAAGTATGGAGATGGAATATAAATGGTTTAGGTTATTCTAGTACAGGAATAAATGGACCTTATGGACTTGCAATGACAATGGATGGAAGTATAGTTGCTGATTTCATAACAACTGGTGTATTAACAACAAGTGTTATTCAAGGATATGATAGTTTAACAACTCAAGTTGCTAACAATACAGGTCAAATATCTATACTTACACAAAGTGTAGGAGAGTTAAATAGTAAGATACAAGATATAGCAGATATAACAACTAGTTCAGAGAGTACATATGCAATTATTAACTTAACCAATGTTAATGAATCACAACCAATAATGATTAAAGTACATCCAACTAGAGATAATATATCTTTCTTATATCCTAGAAACAACTTATATCCTAGCAATTCATTATACAGTCCACAAAGAACAATTCAGTTTACAAATACATCAACTAATGAAGTGTTTTTATATGAATTACAAGATGATTTATTATTTTATGATGAAGATAATTATGATGAGTTTTACTTTGATTATGATAGTGAAACAGTACAAATTACAAAGAGATGTGAATATAATGCTGATGGTAGTGTAAGTTTATTAAGTCAAGAACAATATCAAACTTATACATTCCCTACACCAGAAGAGTTTTATTTAACTACTGGTAACTATGAGGTTAGATTACTAGGTTATAACTATGGATACTTAATGGTTAGAGCAATGGCAAGTAATATTTATACAAGTCAATTTGCAACACGATCTGAATTATCACAAACAGCAAGTAACATAAGAACTGAAGTATCTGGAGAATATGCAACAAAGACTGAACTTCAAACAGTAGATAGTAGAATAACACAAACAGCAACACAAATAGAAAGTGAAGTATCACAAACATACGAAACTAAATCAGATGCTGAAGATAGTTATACAAGACTTAATTCAACTATTACACAAACAGCACAAGATATTAATTTACAAGTAGCACAAAAAGTTGGAGATAATGAAGTAATATCTAAAATTAATTTATCAACTGAATCAGCAACCATTGATGCACCAAAGGTAAATGTTGAAGGTGTATTAACAGCAATTAATCATAATACAACAACAACAATAGATGGTAATAGGATAACATCTGGAACTATTACAGCAAGTCAAGTTAACAGTTCAATTATTACTACAAGTAACTTTTCAGCACAAAACATTAATGCAAATAAGATAACATCTGGAACATTAACATCAAGAGCAATCAATAATGGTAGTGGAACATTTAGTGTAACAACTGGTGGTTATCTAACAGCAGTAAGTGGAAAGTTTGGTTCATGGACATTAAATGGAACAGGTATATATAGTAATAATGCTAGATTATATCCAGATTATCTAGGTTATAAGATAGGTGGAACAGGTGCATGGGCAAGTGAATCATGGTGGAGAGTAGCACAAACTTCTGATAGAAAAGCAAAACAAAACATTAAAGAATTAGAAGAAGCTTATAATCAATTTTTTGATGATTTAAAACCAGTATCATTTGAATGGAAAAAGTCTGAAGATAAAAAGAAACATATAGGTTTTATAGCACAAGATATTCAAGATGCTGAAGAAAAGAATAACCTTGATTTAGATATGGTATATCAAAGTGAAGGTAGTGATTATTTAAGTCTAGATAAAAAAGAAATAATAGCACTAAATACATGGCAAATACAAATGCTTAAACAAGAAATAAAAGAACTCAAAGAGGAAATAGAGAAACTCAAAGGAGGTAAATAAATGGGAATATGTAAAAAAATCAAAAGAACCGACTTAAAGTGGTATCAGAAGCTGTGGAATATCATAACAGGACATAGCGAGAGAAACTACTCTTATGTCGAAGTAAAGGAGGTTAAGAAATGCAAAAAATAACTTTTCAAAACTTACCAAACACGACAACACCAATTAATGCAACGAACTTAAATGCAATTCAAACAAATACAGAAACGGCGATTAATAGTGTTGCAACAGATTTAACAAATTACACTAATGGCACAACAGCAATGGGAAGTATAAAAACAACAGGTGTAAAAATTAATAATACTGACGTAGGAAACGTAGCATTATTATCATATACAGTAGTTGATACATGGTAGGAGGTAAAAAATGAAGAAACTTACTGATATATATATATATATATACAAAAACGAACAATGGAAGGAGGAAATTATTTAATATTTTCTCCTTTAATAACTTCCGAAAGGAGGTTATTTGCTAGGGGTGATCTTTGTGGGTAAGACCATAAAGTTAGCCAATGATGTTTATTTAGCTAATGATTTGTATAGTTCTACTGAAAAAGTAGTAGGTAAATGGATTGACGGACACGATTTATATAGAAAAGTAATAACAGGAACTACGCCGTCTTCACAAGGTGTATTTGTAGCACATAACACATCAATAGGAACATTAGTAAATGAAAAATTATTAATATTATCTCCTGCTGGTTATAATACAGGAAATGGTTATTGTGAAGATGGAGCAAATCAACTTTCTTATGTAGTAGGAACTTCAAACATTTATTTTTCAACATTACATTCAGCATTAAGAGAAAGACCTTATAAATTAATTATTGAATATACAAAAAGTTAAATAAACCTAGCAAAGTTTATATGTCAAGAAGCATTAAACTAGCAAATAATGATTATATAGATTCAACAGGTGTTGTCTATGGAAGAAAAACATTAGGAGAATTATTTGATAACGGAATAATTCCTAGTCATGAATACTACTTAGGTTCAACAATCGACTTAGATAATTTATCCAGAACTATAACAAAGTTTTACGCATTCTTAAATACCAATGGTTCAGTATCAAATGCACCAGATAATCGTAATGTTTTACTTGTCAATGTATTTGCATGGCAAGAAACAAATGCTGACTGGTGTATTCAAGAAGCATATACTATTGATTTTTCTGGAGTAAATAAATATGTAAGAGGACATTATCCAGGTGGATGGACAGCATGGCAAAGAATTATACAATCATAATTTGTAAAAGAAATATTAAATAATGACTAAATAAAGTCATGGGAAGAAGTATAAAGTTTAATAACGATACATATATTTCAAATGATGCTTTAGGTGAAGTTATCTTTGAAGGTTCAATAATAGGGCAAGACGTTCAATTATCAAAAAGTTCAAGCAACTTTACTTATTTAGATATTATATGTGGTGGATGGGGAGGAATTAAAACAATACGAATAGCAACATCTTTAAACACTTTTTTATTAGAATGTGCTGAAGCTGATGTTCAATCAGCAAACTATGGGTTTGTAAAAAGTTGGGTTAAATATAATATTGATAATAATTATTTAAGATTTGTAGCTAACGGAAGATTGTATAAATATGAAAATGATACATATTGGGGTCAAGATAAACAATCAGCCATAACTATTTATAAAATATATGGCATCAATTAAACAATGACTAAAAAGTCATAATGCATTAATAATTAGGAGGATAAAATGATAAAAACAATATTGGTATTCTTACTAGGTACATTAATAGGAATGATACTAACAAGTTGCTTAGTAATAAGTAAGGAGAGTGAAAAGGTTGAAAAAGATATTAGAAAAACTAAAAATGACTAAAGAGCTTGTCTTAATAATAGTAGCTATTATAGGTTTCATTATTAGTGCATATAAAATGTATGAGAATAACTCTACTAGACTAGAAATGATAAACAAGACTACTTTAAGAACTCTTATATGGGCAGAAGGAATACCAATAAGAGATAAGATAGAAGCTTGTGATACATATCTAGGTTATGGTTATAATAGTGAAACTAAATTATACTGTGAAAAACTATTACAAGAAGAGTTCAAATAGAGGAGAGTGGGAAAATGGAAAAAGTTAAAAAGATAAGTAAATATGTAGTAAATGGATTAAATATGATTAATGCATTAATACTTGCATTAAGTCCAATATGGGATTGGCATTTAGATAATGTTACAAAAACAATAGTAGCAATTACTGGTGTTATATCTCTATATTTAGTTAGTGGTAAGTTATTTGATACAAAAGAAGAACCAGTAAGTGAAGAGTTTGATAGAGAAGTAGGGGAAGATTAATGGCAGTTAAAACATATGGTTATTATGATGGTAAACAAATAACACCTCACTTTAATTCAAATGAATTTAGATGCAAATGTGGTAAAAGACATAGCATTAAAATAGATAGTGATTTATGTCCAACACTAGAAAAAGTAATGACTAAATTAAATGCTAAAGCAGGTAATATTTATTCTGGTTATAGATGTCCAGCACACGATAGAGCAGTTGGTGGATCTGGTACTGGTTCACATGTACAAGGTTATGCATGTGATATATGGTTTAAAGATAAGAACAATAAGAGAATACCTAGTGATAAAGTTGCTATGGCATTAGAAGATTTATCTCACAATAGGGGTGTAGGTTATAGATGTGGTAACTCAAGTGTAGCAAGTGGTAATATTCATATAGATACAAAACCTCGTAAATGGTATGGAGATGAACATTATTCAATGAGTGCTAGTATTCAAAACCTAAAAGCACCTAGTGATGGTAAAAAAGGACATTCAACTTATTTAACATACATATATAAACCAACTACTAAAACAGTAACAGCAAGTTACTTATATGTAAGAAATGGTAAAGGAACTAACTATGACAAAGTAGGTGGATATCCTAAAGGAACAAAACTAAAAGTATATTATGTAGAAGATGGATGGGCAAAAATAGATATTAATAAGTGGGTAAGTAATCAATACCTAAAATAAAAGACTAGGATTAATTTCCTAGTCTTTTTTTTTGTAATAAATATAAATGCTGATTCCATAGTTTACTTCTCCCTCACTAATTTGAGGTTTATCATCATCATCATCAAAGTCAACATATTTTGCTTGACCACCAACTATTTCATATTCAGCATGAGTAAATTCTATTGTATCATCAGTAAGTAAATCAGATGCTCTTTGTATATATTCTTTTGGTACATTACCAACTTCATGATACTTATCTTGAGTGTCTTTTACTAATACTCTAATAGCATCTTTTCCCTTAAACTCGTAAGTTTCTAACTTAACACCACCAATATATTGATTAGCATAAATGCATACTGTATCTCCATATTCTTTAATATCTGCATTAGTCATACCATTCCACTTTTCAATAGCACCATCTTTAAGCAATATTTTTATAAGCTTCTCAAGTTCATCATCATGGAAAGTAATACCAGCAACATTAAAAGCAAAACACTCTTCTTTCTTAACAACTGGTGTTGGATCTGGTGTTGTAAAGTTACTTTTAAATAACTCTTTTAGTTTATTAAACATATTTCCCTCCAGAGAAAAATATATCATAATTGCTATTTTTAGTCAAAGATGGTATAATATGCAACTTTTGAAAGGGGGAGAAGAGTAGTGGAATACATGATTACATATCAAAAGAGTAATGGAGATATATTCTTTAGAAGAAGAGAAACACTATATAATTTACGAGTAGGGGATGAAACATCAATGGGATGGACAGTATTAAATATCCATTATCTTTATGAAGGTAATTATTATACTTATAGTGATTTATGTAGAGTTAAAAGACATAAAGAATTAAAACAACGAAAGAAAAAGAGAATCATTAAGTTTATAATTAGGAAGTTAAATGCACTAGTTTAAAAAAGGTATCAAAAACCTATTTTAAGACACGATTAAGCAAGATAGATTAATTGTACTAGGTAAATATAAATTAAATAATTTACCTAGGTTTTGTTTCTCTAGCAGTAAAATTATTAGTGAGTTTAATTATACTATAAAGACACTAGACACCATTAAGTGTAAAATAAAAAATAAATTGTAAAAAACTATTGTATTGATAGAGTAGTGGTGTTAAGATGAGTATGTAAGGTAAGTTGCAAAGTAACAACTGCCATTAGTCTTTATAGTATCAACTTAACATAATATATATTATTATGTAGTGATAAAGACCTGGCAGTGATGTCAGGTCTTTTTTTGTTACCTTACAGAAAGGAGAAACATGAGAAAAAGAGCATATGACTATGCATATCCTAAAGTCTATCTTGAAATGGTTAGAACAGGTAACACTTTAGAAACATTAGCACAAATTATTGGAATGTCTAAATACACACTACTAATTAAGTTAAATGGTAAGAGTGAGTGGACTATTAACGAAATAGATAAGTTATGTATCTATTTTGGAAAAGATTATTATGAATTATTTAAGTAAAAGAGGAGAGTAAAATGAAAGGTTATGATTTTGAGGTTTTGGATGAAGAAATTAACGAAAACAAAAGACAAGCTCTTATCAAAGAAAACACTATTAAGGAAAGAGTAAAAAGATACAGATTAAAAAGATGGGTTAAGGTTGTTATCTGGACTTTGTTTGTAGCATTTATCACACTTGCTATTTATCAATTATTCACTAGAAAGACAGTACATACAACACCAGTTGGTAGTTATACATGTCATGGTGGAATCATTCAAGTATGTGGTGGATCTAAAGAGGTTGCTGATTATTTAGGTGTGTAATGGATGGATACATATTAATACATAGAAAACTATGTAATTGGCAATGGTATAAGGACAGTAATACCAAAAGTTTATTCATAGATTTATTACTTGATGCAAATTGGCAAGAGAGTAAAAGTGGATTCTTAACTATTGAAAGAGGTCAAGTATTAACTAGTCTAAAAAGAATGAATGAAAGAACTGGTTTATCATTCCATCAAATAAGGACTTCTTTAGATAAATTAGAAAAAAGTGGAGAAATTGACAAACAAACGACAAACAGATATTCAATAATAACAATAAATAAATACAATGACTATCAAGATATTGACAAACAAGTGGCAAACAAGTGGCAAACAAGTGGCAACATAAAAGAATATAAAAAAGAAAAAGAATATAAAGAAATAAATAATAAATATATTGTCGAGATAATAAACCATCTTAATTTAAGAACAGGTCAACATTATAAAACTACTACTGAAAAAACTAGATCTTTAATTATTGCTAGGTTAAACGAAAAATACACAATAGATGATTTTAAGAAAGTAATTGATAAGAAATGTGTAGAGTGGATGAATACTGATATGCAAAAGTATTTAAGACCAGAAACTTTATTTGGTACAAAGTTTGAAAGTTATCTAAATCAAGAAATTGTAGAAAGGAAAAGTAATTTCCAATGGAATTACTTAAAAGATATGTATGAGGGAACAAAGTAAAAAGATAGGTTCATTTATAGCAATGCTAAAGATAGCATATCCTAGATTCTTTAATGAACTAGAAGATAATGACTTTATTGCATTAACAAACCTATATGAAGATATGCTAGGTGGATATAATGAAGAAACATTAAATCAAACAGCAAAGACAATTATTAGAACAATGAAGTTTATGCCTTCAATTAAAGAAATACTTGAGGTATGTGAACAAGCAAAGGTTTATAAAAGAAATCAAATTATAGAAACAATGATTCAAGATGGATATTTTAAAAGTCCAACTGAAATAGACAAAGTTTATATGTGGATAGAAGAGGGTATTATTCCTAGTTGGTTAAAAGAAGATATGACAAAGTATTACAACAAAGGAATTGAAAATAAAGAAATTAAGTTAATAGAAAGTTAAGAGGATATAAAGATATGGAATATGAAGATTTAAAGAGAGTAAATGAAGAAATAAGAACAACTGACATTAAAGGTAAAGAATATGCAGAAGTAAACCAAAGGATTAAAGCTTTTAGAATGTTATTTCCAGAAGGATGTATAAAAACTGAAATGTTATCTAATGAAAATGGTGTATGTGTTTTTAAAGCAAGTGTTTATAAATCATATGAAATCATGCTATTTGGTGGAGAAACAAAACCAATAAAGCAATTACTAGGAACAGGAACTGCATATGAAAAAGAAGGTAGCACATTTATTAATAAAACAAGTTACATAGAAAACTGTGAAACAAGTGCAGTAGGTAGAGCATTAGCAATGTGTGGTATTGGAATTGATACAAGTATTGCAAGTGCTGAAGAAGTAACTAATGCAATTAATAATCAAGAAGTAACTGAAGAAGATGCAAATAACTACTTATTCACTTTTGGTAAGTATAAGGATAAATCAATATCAGAGGTTTATGCTAGTGATCCAAAGTATTTGAACTGGTGTTTAGATAAAGGGAACAATGAACAACTAAAGCAAATGATAGAGTTAATTACTGACTTAAAAAGAACACCAATACCTAGTGAAGAAGAACAAGGTAAAAGATTAGAACTACTAAATGATTTAAACACACTAGTTGCAGTAACAGGAACTGATTATGAAAAAGTATTAAAACATTACAAAGTGGAATCATCAAGTGAAATGACAACTGAACAACTAGAAGAAGCAGTTGAGAAACTAAATAAGATAGGAGAGTAATTATGTTAATTGAAAGTAAAATATACAACGAAGTATGTAACATAACAGGAACTGGTTATGAAGAGTTTATATATAATCCAGGTGCTAAATATGGATTTATAAGTGAATACACAGCATTAAGTATGATAGAAGATTTAATGCATGAAATAGATATCTTAAATGAAAAGATAGAAGATTTAGAACAAGATATTGAAGATAATTATAGACCAATATCAAAAGAAGAACAATACGAAGTTAGTTATAGAGATTTCATATGAAAAGAAAATGGGGAGATGATATAAGTGCAGTTACTGGAGAAAGAGTTAATTTCCATAAAGTCTATTGTGTATGTGGACATTCAATTAACTTTTTAACCAACAACAAGTGTATATGTGGATTCTGTGGAAGAGTTGTTTATGCTAGTGATAAAGCAAAGTTCAAAGATAAATTAATGAAGGAGATAAAAAGAAATGAACAAGGTTTTTTTAAAGGGTAATTTGGTTAAAGACATAGATGTAAGAATGACACCTAGTGAAATGAAAGTAGCAAGATTTATAGTAGCAACAAAAAGAAATGTAAAGAACAAAGATGGCAACTATGATAGTGATTTCATTAGTTGTGTAGCATTTGATAACAATGCTGACTTTATTTGCAAATATTTTGGTAAAGGATCTGGAATACTTGTAGAGGGAAATATAAGAACAGATAGTTACGAAAAAGATGGAGATAGAGTTTATACAACTGATGTAGTAGTAGAAAGAGTTGAGTTTGTAGATAAAAAAGAGGGTTAGTTATGGATTTACAAATAGAACTAACTGAAAAGATAAAGCAACTTGAGATATCAATAAAAGAGTTGAGAAATAGTGGTACAAATTATGCAACCGCTGAAAGAGATTACAAGATTAAGTTAAGAGAAGAGTGTCTAAAGTTAAGAGATGGTGGAATGGCAATTACTTTAATAGACAAAACTTGTTATGGAATACCTAGTGTAGCAGAAGCAAGATTTAAAAGAGATGTTGCTGAAACAGTATATAAAGCAAATTTAGAAGCTATTAACTCAATAAAGTTACAATTACGATTAATAGAAAATCAAATAAGCAGGGAATATGGTAGTAATTTAAAAGATTAGGAGAGTAAAATGGAATATAAGTATACTTTAGATGATGTAATTAAGGAATTAAAAGAAAGAGATATGTATGTACCTTCTCAATCTACTTTAACAACTTTAATTACTAAAAATAACTTTTATGCAAGAGAATTAGCAACAAAAGAATCAAATGGATATATAAATGGGGAAGTTACTGGTAAAATATGGCACTTAAGTAAAAATGGATTAGAAGAACTAATAAGTTTAACACAAAAGATAAGACATAGAAGAACAAAGGAACAAATGAAAATTGATGAACTTATAAAACCAATAGATTTAGGAGCAATTCTAGCAACAATTCCAAAAGAAAATGTTAGAATAACAACTGATAATATAGAGTATCCAGGTTTAACAAGGATTGATGTTTTGTTAAAGACTGATTTAGTCAATTATGTGGAATTAAAAGCAAAAGCATTAAATATTGATAATTACCAAGTAATAGAAGAATTGATTGAAGAAGATATGAAAAAAATATTCTCTAGGTAGGTGTTAATATGACATTAAAAGAATTATCTAAATATCATGATCTGAAAGTAGAACTTGATGATTTATCACAAAGAATCAACGAACTAGAACTAACACTTGTTAAAGCAACAAAGTATAGTGATATGAAAGTAGATAGAACATTTAATAACTCAAGTCCAACTGAAGATGTAGCATTTAAGATAAACAAATTAAAAGAAACATATAACAACAAGCAAATACATTTACTAGGAGAATTACAAGTAATAGAGAACTATTTAGAAACAATATCAGATAGTGAAGTAAGAACTATTATGAGAAAGAGGTTTATTGACTTACTAACATGGGAACAAGTTGCTGAACAGTTACATTATAGTAATCCAGTACCATATTACAAAGTAAGAAAATATCTAGGTAAATAATTATGTTTGATTTTGATGAAGTTGATAGAGGTAAAATCAAGCAACTTGAAAAAGAAAAAAGACAATTAGAAAATCAAGTAAAACATTGGAAATCATTATATGAAAGAGAAACAAGAAAGAGAGTTACAAAAGTTCAATATGTAACAAATGAACAATACTTTGATAAGTATTACTTAAGAACGAAGGAACTTTTAAAGATTATGCTTTTAACTGACAACATCCAGTATTGGCAAATGCTAGTTGAGGATCTAATGGACTTATACGATATAAGGGATTATAAAAAATGATTTATTATGCTTTATATGATGAGAATGATAGACCATTAGGTATATTCACTAGAGAAGAGTTAGAAAAGAAGTATAACACATCAAAGAGAAGCTTTACATGTATTATTTCCAGAATAAATGTAGGTAAAAGAGATTACATAATACTTGATAGAAAGAGATATAGAGTTTATAAATATGAGGTAAAGAAATGATAATAATAACTGTAACATTAAGCATAGTATATGCTGCAATAATAATATTTTTAGCAATAACTTGGTACAATGAAATGAAACATAATGATGATACTGATAAGAGAATATTGGTATTAGAAAAGAGAATAGTAGAGGTAAAACAAACTGATAGAAAAAGAGGTCAAATATTAGATGAAGCAATAGGGGAAAGAATAAAAGAACTTGTTGAATTAGAAAAGAGAGTTGAAAAACTTGAAAGAAAACATATATCAAAAAATAGTTGATGAACAACCATATTGTCAATTATGTGGTAGTACACAATGGTTAGAGATACACCATATTGTTTATAGAAGTGAATCAGGAAGTAATGATGAAAGAAACTTAATAAGGTTATGTAAGTATCATCATCAATTAGTACATAGCAATAAAAAGAGATGGCAACCATATTTAATAGAACACCAATGCAAAAAGTATGGAGAAACATTTACAAAAGAAGATTTGAGGAGAGTAAAATGAAAGATAAAAAATTTGAAGATTTTTGGTTAGAAAAATCTAAAGAAGAAATAATAAATGCTTATAGAGAATGTATACATAATGGAGAAGTATTGTTATCAAGAATAGACAAAGCAATAGAATATATAAGACAATATGATGGACACATATCAGGTTATTATTATAGTAAAGAAGCAAAAAGATTTTTGGTAGAAGAAAATGTAAAAAATGATTTATTAGATATTCTAAAAGGAAGAGAAAAAGAATAAAGTTTTTATAGTTTTTTATACTCAATGTATGATATATAGTAAAGTGAGGTATGACACAAAGAGGTCATACTTTTTTTATGGAGGGTAAAATGAAAAAGATAATTAATATTGATGGGAAAGATTACACTATGCAAAGTTCTGCATATACTCAATTTGCTTACAGAGATTTAACAGGTAGATCACTACTTAAAGATTTACAAGCAATAATTGGTAATGTAGATAAAGTGCAAGAAGATTATTCAATATTAGATGATATGACTGAAATGATATTAGATATTGCTTACATAATGATAAAAGAAGCTGATGAAAAGCAAGTTGCATCAAAAGAGGATTTTTATAAAAGTGTTGAATCAGTATATGATAATGAAAATCCATGGTTACAAGATGTTATAACACTTGCTATTAATCCCATATCAAGGCAACTACAAAATAACATCAACAAATAATACAAGTAACAAAGAGTTTGATGAGTATGAGATAGTTGCCTTAGGAAAAAGATTAGGATTTACATTAGAAGATATGAAACAAATGTCTTTTGTAACATTTGCAAATATTATGCTATCAAGTGTAGAAAAAGAAGAATCAGTTGTTAATGCAACTCAAGAGGACATAGAACGATACTTCGGATAGGAGGAAAATATGGAAACCAGTACATTAAACATCATAGTAATATGTTTAACAATTTTATTGTTATATGGAATAACTATATTTAGGAATAACAAATGAAAGTAATAATAATGTGTGGTGGTGTTTATGATAATTTCACAACACCAAAACAATTAAGTGTAGTTAATGGAGAAACATTAGTAGAAAGAACAATAAGATTATTAAAAGAAAATGGAATAAATGACATATACATATCAAGTAATGATGATAGATTTAAACAATATGCACCAGTATTAAAACATACAAATACATATAAAGTAGAAAATGGAAAGATACTAGGTTATTGGTTAGATGCATATTACCCAGAAGAAGAACCATGTATTTATTTACATGGAGATGTGTATTACTCAAGCAAAGCTATTAATAAGATAGTAAACTATGTTGCAAAATATAATACATTTATTGGTAATGAAATAGCAAGAAACAAAGAACATAAAAACTGGGGAGAACCATTTGGTTGGATCGTTGTGAATCAAAAAGAATTTAGAGATGCAATAGATAAAACAAAAAGGTTACAAGATGAAGGTAAGTTAGAAAGAGGTTTTGGTATTTCCTGGGAACTATATAGAGTTCATAATGATTTAGATCCAAATGAAATGTTTATCTATGATAATACATATTTATCAATAGATGATGAAACAACAGATATAGATGCACCATGGCAAATAGAAGAAATGAATGAGAGGTTAAAATGATAGAAGCAACCAACTTATTCTATGTTAGCAACTTTAATGTTATTGGTGGTGTAGAAACATTTATATATGAACTTGTAAAGAAATATCATGATATAGACATTACAGTTATATATAAAACAGGACATAACAAACAAATAGCAAGAATAATTAAATATGCTAGAGTTGTTAAATATAAACCTGGAATGAAGTTTAAATGTAAAAAGTTCTTTTGTAACTATGAAACTGACATAGTAGAAGATGTTGAAGCAGAAGAATATGTACAAATAGTTCATGCAATGTTTAAAACAAATAAATTAACACCTAGAATCAATCCTAAAATAAATAGAAGAATAGCAGTAAGTAATAAAGCTAGTGAAGAATGGGAAGAGTTGACAGGTTATAAACCAAAGGTTGTAAGGAATCCATTAACACTAGATAAACCAAATAAACCATTAATATTGGTTAGTGCAACAAGATTAACTCAAGAAAAAGGCAAAGATAGAATGATTAAGTTAGGAGAATTACTTAATCAACATAATGTAAATTATCTATGGTTTATATTTACTAATGATACACAAGAGATAAATAATCCAAATATCGTATATATAAAACCTAGATTAAATGTAATAGATTATCTTAACAAGTTCAAAGGTAATTGTTATGGTATTCAATTAAGTGATTGTGAAGGAGATTGCTATTTTACTAGAGAATGTGAAGCATTAGGTATTCCGTTATTAGTAACACCAATAGATAGTTTTAAAGAACAAGGATTAAAAGATGGTGTTAATTGTTATTATTTACCATTTGATATGAAAGATATAGACATAGATAAGATAGTAAATAAAATACCTAGTTATCAACCTTATACAAGAGATGATAATTGGGTAGATGAATTAATAGATGTTAAATCAAATTATGAGGAGGGAAAAATGAAAACAAAACTAAATTGTTTAAGAGATTACTTCGATATAAAACTACAAAGACAAGTATTAAAAGGAGAAGAAATAATAGTAGATAGAAAAAGAGCAGATGAACTATTAAGCAATCCATATAATATGGTTGAATTTGTAGAATATATTGATGAAGTAAAACCAAAAGAGAAAGCAGTTAAACCTAGAAAAAAAGTTGAGAAAAGATAATGAGTTATGGTGCTAGGAAATACTTTTATAATTCGAAAGTATGGAAAAGTGTAAGACAATCAATCTGGATTAAACAAAACTTATTATGTGCTATATGTGGTAAACCAGTTTATGTTGATGGCATAAGTGAGTATCTACCAAAAGAAAAGAGAAGAACAGGAATAGTACATCATAAGATATGGTTAGATAACAACAATGTATATGATGATGACATAACACTTAATGAAGATAACTTAATAGGTGTGTGTAAAGAATGTCATGAAGAGATCCATCATAAAGACATAGCACATAGAAAAGAAGTTACTTTTGATGAAGAAGGTAACTTAATAAAAAAGCAGCAATAGTTAAAATAAATCATTGTTAATCCTTTCGTGCTACCTTTATTGGTAGCATAGAGTAGATATTATAGTCATAGTCATTCGTATATCGAGGTGTTGGTAACTAGAGAATATAACGAAAACGAAGATTTAAGAAAGTCTATGAATTCTCTTTCATATCTATTCTATGGTGCTAATAAAAGCACTATTGGTTTATTAACCAATTTCCCCCATATCTTTATAGATAGCATAGGATAGATAGAAACTGATAATCTATCTATCTTGTGGTGTCTATAAGATACCAGAGTTTTATTTCATTTTACTCTATTTAAAATGACATGCTGCTAGTGTAAGCAGCATAGAGCATATTAATTTTAATATGTTGTATGATGCTTACATAGAGCATAAAAAAAGAGAGGTAGGGGGGTATCAAGGCATATTTAACACCTATATGGGAAAC
>JAEIGA010003138.1_pt1 | contig 26010 bp, 42 predicted proteins | sample 9270691 | NCBI WGS metagenome assembly JAEIGA01 (sample SAMN17057246, study PRJNA624740) | gut metagenome | biome: biome; isolation source: fecal sample | host: Bos grunniens | place: China: Xizang | collected 2019
ATTTTGAGGATTTAAGAACATCGCCTATCGTTTTATATCCACCTCTCAACAAAACATTTCTTGTTCTTCCTGTTAATGGTGGATAAATAGCATCAATCAAATCCTCATGCGTTAATATCTCACTCTCTGTTCTCATGATTTCCTCTTTGCGAATGTCAATTGATTTGATTAGCATTTCTTTGACAATATCCAACTCTTTTGATGTTATATGTTCGGAAATTTCAATGCTTGCTTCATTATCCTTTAGTATTACAGCATATTTCATTCCTTTTCCTCACTTTCTGCCTTGTACTTGTCGATAATCTTCAATGACATCTTTAAGCCTAAACATTCACCAAGTTCAAGTGTTTCATCTGCTCTTGTAGTTCTCAAACGATTGTATTCCTGCTCTATCTCGGCTCTTATCTTGTCAAGCACCTCACATTTTATATATTTCACTTGTCTGCCCTGTGGTGTTTGATATGTAATAGACATTGTTTTTTCAAGTTCTGCATCTGTTAGTTTATTCCAATCCTCTTTAGTCAAAGGACTATGCAAAGTAAATTCAAAACTATCACTCATTCCTCATCCTCCTTTTTCAAACTCCTCTTTCAACATCCGCTCTTTTTCTTCAAAGATTTCATCCCATGCAAATGTTGTTGCATAATTCAAATAATTCAGTTTCCTCAATTTTGATTTTGCCTGTTCAACTGTTCCGATGTAATATATGCATTTGCTTGTTCTCCGGTTGTGGTTTTTCTCTTCCCACAAGAAACCCTTAAACGCTTTTTCGTAAATGCGCATCCACATCTCAACATAAGCAATCACAAGATTTTGGCATCCCTCCATTGAGATTTCATCAACATTGATTTCCCCGATTCCATCCCATGTTATTTGTTCTTTTCTCATATCCCCTCCATGCTGTGTTTACATGGTCAACTGCTGCCATATGGCAATAATAAATGCCTCCCTTTTTCACTCTCTGTTTTGCCTCACAAGCGAATGTTTCATCTCATGCAACAATTGAAATGCAAAAATGTTTTTCATTCGCTTGTGGGCTTTCCTGTCAATGTGCAAGCAACTTCTTTTCAAGTTCCTCATAGTCATAATTCGATTTCATGAAATTGTCTTTTTTGCTGTCCTTTTTATTGGACACATCATCATCCGCTCTGTAACGCTTCATCCATGCAATGATGAATTGAGGCATCATCATTTCTGTTTTCAGCTTATCTTTGTTTACCGGATTCAAACACCACATTGAAGCCTTTTTCAATTCGCTCTCAACCGGAACTTTTGGGAATGCTTCTTTCAAATCATCAAGCCATTTTTCCGTGATGCGGAATTCCTGCCCATTTTTCATGAGAAATTTATATTCCGCATACTTCACATCATCCTCATGCATTTGCATGCTATTGCATGCATTTGCATCCATTTGCATGCTATTGGATGCATTTGCATTCCACCGCTTCATTGCATTCTCTCTGCGCTTCTCACAAACTTTCTCATGCGCTCTTGCATCTGCATCAAGCTGATATTCCATCAAGCCATATAACATGGATGCTCCCTCACCAAGTTCAAAATCAATCTCCTCCCCTCTGAAATGCAGGAACAATGCCTTGATAACTTTCATGCCCTCATCGGGTGGCAACGAGAGAAGCGGTTTTTCATATCTTTTGTGCAAGATAAACCCATCTCTTTCTTTCATCCTAATCTCCTTTTTTGTAATAGAGTTTCATCTCATCCCAATCTGAATATTTGTTTTTCAGATATTCCGCAAAATAATTATGCAATGCGAATCTTGCATCCGAATTATCGTACCGATTGTGACATTCCGGACATAATGTAAGAATGTTCTCTTCTATTCCCAAACCTCCATGCGCTCTTGATATAAAATGTGCATTGCTCCATCCTGCATCCCTTGCAAATCTTTCACACAGTACACACTTTTTATCTCTTTCAAAAACTCTCTGTTTTACGGATGCAGGAATCTCACATGCCTTTGTTCTTTTGCTTTTCATCCATGTTCTCCAATGCTATCATCACATCTCTTGTCGGAGGAGGAACTAAACCAAGTTCACGCATATCATCCGCAACACCATCAATCAAATGTGCCATCTCCTGCTTGTTCATCTGTGAACTTCCCAACATGATGCGATAGAATCTGCGCTCATGCTCAACCTTTGAGGATGGTGAAAGATGCAATGATTCATTTTCAAGAATTGCCATTTCTGCCTCTCTTGTATCGGGAATCGCTATCAATGCGACTTTCTTATCAATCTCAAGCGGTTTTGAATATCTTCTCAAATTCATGTTGTGCTGTACTGTGATACTCAATCTATTTGCCACCGCAAGTTGATGTGTCATTTCCCAATAATATGCATTTGCAGTTTTGCTTCTTCTTGCGTGATGCTCTTTAACTTCATACATTGCATCTTTCGCATCCGTCAACCAATGCAAGCATTCTTTCTTTGTGCCAATCATTTGAGAACATATCTTGCTATTATGCAAGATTCTCCGAACTGATTTTTCACCTCAACATCTTCTGTGATTATGTTGTAACCTCTCCTGCGTAAAACATGAATCACTCCGGATGCTCTGTAACATCCGCACTTCTGCCATAATTCAAGAGATGTTGCACCTTTTCTCTTGTTCCTCTTGAGCATGTTCAAAACTCTCTGAATCTGTGTTGTCTTTGCCATTTTCTTTTCCTCCTCTGTTTAGTTGCCGAATGGGATTTCATCATCAATGTTGTCCGGAACATTCATGAATCCCTCTTCATTGGTTGATTCTTCATTCTTTGATGCTGATTCGATGAAATCAAAACTTGAAACAATAACATCAAACGTATAAACTTTCACATTATCTTTATTGGTATAACTTCCTGTGTTGATGCTCCCTCTCACAAGAATCCGGTTTCCCTTTTTGCAGAACTTGTGAATGTTCTCTGCATTCTTCCCAAAAAACACAACATTGATGAAATCCGCTTTTCTTTCGCCATTCACGAACTTATCAACCGCAATGGAATTTGTTAGAATCGCTTTGCCATCCTGCGAATATCTCAATTCCATTTCCCTTGTAAATCTTCCGCATAAAATCACTTCATTCATTTCACCCCTCCGCATCTATCCATTGCACAAGAACATAATCGCCATATGTTGAAATCCAATCTCTGCATCCGCTCTTGCTCTCTCTGTAAACATCAATTGCTGTTCCATCTTTTAACCAATGTGCGCTCCCTGTGTCCTCACATTCAAACGCTCCTATAAACTCACCATCCTCTGTGTATAAAAGAGCAACTCTTCCAAGGTTTGAATTATTTGATGCAATATATCCCTCTCTAACTTTCTTGCCCGATTTGGTGATTCCTCCTCCGGTATAAACTGTGCATCTCATTTTCACTCTCTCCGGAACCTTGCTTTCTTCAATCGCATCATCCGCAATCGGCTCTTCATACTTTGGCAAAGGGAGATAAACTATTTCCTTGGAGAGCAAATCTTCTGCATGAGCATATAACTCTCTATTGCGCTCAATTCCAACACAGAACATAATGCAAAGAACGATAGAACATCCCATGATGAGCAATGACACAGCTTGTAATGAAATGCCCCTCTTGAATATCCGCACCGCTTTGCTAATTCTGTTTGCGTTTCGATGCCCACTCTCTTTGCATACTGCATGATTTCTTCTGATAACATCCATCATCAATCCTCTCTTGTTGTTTCTTATGCAACATTCACTTTAAAAAAATACTTACAATGTCTGAATCGCTACATCCGGTTGCAGTTTTAAATGCTTTAATCTGCTTTGCATTGAATTCCTGCTCATTTGATTTCTTCCTGCAAAGAGCCTGTTTACTGATTCCCATTGCATCACAAATGTCAGAAATCTTTAAACCGCTTGCTTTCATAGCTTTTTCAAAAGCAACTTCATCTGTCATTCCTTGCACCTCCTCTCTTTTGGATTTTGTGGAATCAGAATCCACATATTTGAATATATCATTTGTTGCTTTTTATGTCAATAAATTTTGTTTACTTTTATGCTATAATCTAATCAAAGGGAGGATGAAAACATGAATGATAATGAGTATTTAAAGCTAATCGGGGAGCGAATCAAACACCACCGGAAATTGCTTCATATGTCACAAGAGGAACTTGCACACAAATGCGGATATACAACAGAAAATGCACGTTGCATGATTTCACGGATTGAAAAAGGAAAAATCAATCTGCCACAATCACGCATGATTGCGCTTGCATCTGCTCTTGGTGTTGATGCGACAATCCTTTTTTCAGATGGAATCAAGAATCCCTCCTTATTGCAGGATGATTTCATTGAGGATTATTTGAATCTATCGGATTCCGGTAAACAATATATGCAGATGCAGATGCAGTTTGCAAAGCAAAATTTCAAAGAGGATGCATCATGACCACATCAAAATTGCCATCGGGAAAATATCGAACACGAATATATATTGACGGAAAACAGCTTTCTTTTACTGCGGAAACAAAGAGAGAATCCATCAGACTTGCAAATCAAGCAATGAACATGCATTCATTTTCACGCATTACCATCATGCAATGTGTTGATGCCTACATTGAAGCAAAGGAAAAGATGCTCTCTCCTGCTACCATCAGAGAATATAAGAACACACGAAAATACTTTGAACCGATTGCACACATCAAAACCGACAAAATCAAACGAGCGAACATTCAAAAATTCGTTTCGGATTTATCCATCAATCATTCACCGAAAACAGTTAAAAACATCTATGGTGTTTTGTCTGCATCGCTTGATTTGATTTGTGATTTGAGATTCAAGATTGATTTACCACAAAAGCAACTAATTGAATATAACATCCCATCCGAAAGAGAGTTTCAATTGCTCATTGAGCATGCTTCTCCGGAACTGCGCAAATGCATCCTGCTTGCAGGAATCGGAACTTTGAGGAGAGGCGAAATTTCCGCTCTCACATTTGCAGATTTAAACGGCAATGATTTGCATGTTCATTCCTGCATGGTGAAAGATGAATTCAATCAATGGGTAATTAAGCAACCAAAAACCACCACATCAAATCGGCATGTTATTTTGCCCTCATTCGTTGTTGAATTACTTGGAGAGGGAAAACCGGATGAACATATTGTTCCAATGCTCCCTGTGTCCATTACTGATGCATTCTGTGATTTGAGAGATTCACTTGGATTGCATTGCAGATTCCATGATTTGAGGCATTATTCAATTTCACTTGCACATTCTCTTGGAATTCCGGATAAAGTGATGATGGACAAGAGCGGAATTTGCAATGATTCCACATTTAAAAAGATATACCGGAACACCATTGAAGCAGATGCCAAAACATACAATGATTTGCTCAATGAATACTTTGAACAAAAAATAAAAGCGGATGTGTGATGCATCCGCTTTTTCTTTATTCCTCTATGAATCCATCCTGCTTTGCTTCATCCTCATACAATTCCATCTCTTCACGCAATTGCAGATAAAACAATGTTTTAAGTTCCTCCGATACAGTTTGACCATCTCTATCTGCTAACCATTTGACCAACTGCATTTCCTTATCCGTCAATTTAACATCTATCCTTTTAGCTATTGCCATTTCATTTTCCTCCTGCATCACCAATTCTCTTTCAATGCCTCAACAATATCATCAATATCACACACCACTCTCTCAATCGTTTCATCTGTGGTGCTTTCTTCGATACTCTCAATGAACTCTTCTCTCATTTGCTTCATGCGCTCAATCATTTCTTCTCTCTTCATCCCTGTTTCCTCCTGTTGATTATGTGATGCAGGAGGCTTTCAAGCCTCCTGTGCTATCCCCATTTCAAAGAATTCCTGCGCTGTTCTTTCTGTAACTTCAATCACTCTGCCCGAATCAATAACTCTCACTTTTACTTTCGGCATCTTCTGAAATTCAACCTCACTATTGATTGCATCTATGCAGGAATTACACCACCACATGTAATATGCCATTGATGCACCTCTTGCCACATCCTGCAAACTCTTGAGAGTTTCATCAACTCTCCACCATCTACTCCAACATGAAATCTTTAATTTGTAAATGCTTGGGAATTCCTTACCAACTCTCTCTATTGCTTCAAGTGCTTTCTTTAATTCATCCCTGTTCTCTTTCTGCATCTTCTCAATCATCCTTGTTTCCTCCTGTTCACGCTCTGAAAATGTATGTTATAAACTCATCATCAATAACTTCAAATATCTCTTCATCGTGCTTGCTCATGAAATCCTGCACCGCTTTCGGTAAATGTTCATCTGATATTGCATAAAACAATCTGCCATCACTCACTCTGTTGCTCTTCATTGCTACATAATACATATATATGCAACCATTCTTTTCATGCCTTTTCACAAACTTAATATTCTTTTCAGATAATCTCATCATCTCTTTGTTCCTCCTGTTGGTTGATTGTCGGGGAGGCTTTGCACCTCCCCTGCTTGATTTATGCAAACATTGCTTTCACTTCACTCATTCCCTCAAAATATGAATCCTTAATATAAACCGCTTGTGAGTATGTTATGAAATCATCTTCAACATCACCTAATAATGTTTTGCGCAACCAATCTGTTGTTAATTTATCCGCATGTCCTTTTGCAATAATTGAAGCAACAACCATATTTCTATAATTCAACTCTTTCTGCGGAAATCTTTTGTTCATCTCCTCTAATGCATTGAAATATATTTTTTCATTCATCATCTTTCTTTCCTCCTGTTTGGTGCGGTTGATTTGTTGTTCCTTATGGTCTTATATTACATCTTTGTGTTTACTCTGTCAACACTTATTTTGAAAAGTTTTTGAGGAAAATAAGACACAAACAAGACACGAAAAGCAATAAAAAAGCGCAAACCCTTGCAAATAAAGGATTTGCGCAGTACGGGTGACAGGACTTGAACTTGTACGAAAAAGCCTCCAAAAGCCCGAAAACACTTGATTTCTCTGCGTTTCGTGTCTTATTCCCTACATTCCGTGTCTTGTCCGGAAACCCTTGATTTCATGCGGTTTGTATAGTCACGCTATACGCAAACAAGACACGAATAAGACACGAAAAAGCATAGAAAAAGCGCACCATTTCTGATGCGCTCTCTCATTGAGGAAACAAAGATTTCCACAAATCAACCTTTATTATCATACATCATCATCTAACATGCCACAATCCTTTTTTATGAGCATTTTTACATATGCAGATGTTTTCATGCCGAATTCATCCGCTCTCTCCTCAACCATCTTCACCATGCTCTCCGACATCCGGAAATGCATATATGTATCCTGTTTCTCTTTCTTTTCCTGCCTCATGAACTTCACAACATCCTCTGCCGTAACAATTGAATCTTTCATATTATGTTCCTCCCTGTGTTTACGCTATACGCAATTATAATATCTATTTGAGTTTACTGTGTCAACATCAAACAATGTGAGTGATGTTATACATCTTGAATCCTCTTTTTGACCGGAACGCAGTTTCCTTGATGCGCTTATAAACTGCATTGCCCTCTTCATTGGTGCAAACATATGCCTTGAGAATCTTTGTTCTTGTGCTATGATGCCCACAATAGCTTGTACGTTGAACAATAATGAGTGCATTCCATTCATGATGTTGTTCATCAAAATGCTTGCAGAATCTAACATCATATCCAAATATCGCTTTGCCGTTTGCCAACTTAATCATGCAATTGTCAATCCTGCAAACCTCTCTAAACACTCCGAAATCTTTTTCCTCAATCTGCTTCATGTTTTCACCTCCTCTGATTTATGAGAGGCATTCAAGCCTCCTGCTTTTCCCATCTTTCAATGTATGATTTGCCGTCCTTAAACTCTGCAACATTTACAATTTCACCATTCCATTTAACCACATATCTTTCTCCATCCTTGAATACTGTTCTATAAACCGGATAACCACTCTTTGTACCACATAGCATTTTATGTTCTGTTTTCCTCATCTCTTTGTTCCTCCTTGGTTGATTATCGGGGAGGCTTTGCACCTCCCCTGCTTGTTTAGTAATTTCTGTAACCGCTGATATAAATTTTTCCGTTATACTCTATTAAATCGAAATTCCATCCATAAACACCGCTGTTATATCCGAAATGATTGCCTTTGTTCCATGCCTCTTTTTCTTCCTCGGTTTCTCCGCAATACGGCATCTTGTGCGGATTGAGTGCCATTGCCTGTTTTCTTGTAAATTTTACTTTCATTTGTGTTTCCTCCTGTTTGGTGTTGGTTGATTTGTTGTTCCTTACATTCTCAATATTACATCGTTGTGTTTACTTTGTCAACACTAAATTAAAATATTTTAAAGCCAATAAAAAAGCACCACCGCAATGATGCGATGATGCCCTATGCAAAGAGTGCTTTCATTGGGGAGGAACTCACTCAAATTGCCTTGCGTTTTTCGGTGATGCCGAATTGAATATAATGCCTATAATACAAAGTCCAATCATTACCAAATGCATTATCCAAATCATCATAATTGTTTCTATATACTTTCACATTAAAATTTGTATGTGCAATCCTTGCTTCATTCATTCCGAATGTCACAAAATGTTTAAAGAGTTTCTTGGCATCTCCTGCACATGCTTTTGAAACATCCGGATTCATTCTTGCATAATATTCCGCATCAAAAACCGGAGCATAATTCAAACCGGAAAAGATATAATCTTTTGATATGTTCTTGATGGTCTGTGTCGGCTCTTCCTGTTTTGTGAAACCATTTAAGCCTCTTTTCTTGATGTTGGATTCATAATCAACATAACAATAATCTTGGTCACAAATCATTCCTGCAATCCGGTTTGAGCGAATTTTATTTGTTTCTCCTCCGAACTGCCATACATCCGCACCATTTGGCTTTGTTGCTCTCCATGCAGGAATCCACACGCACCAATGATTGCTGATGTGCATGTTGTTTGTTCTTGTACTGATTCCGCAATAAGTTCCGACAAGATAGCCACCATGTTCACAATGCTTGCAGAATGCTTCAACAATGTTTGTTAGCTGTGTTGCATTCGTATTCGCAACCATATGCCCCTCAACATCATAATAAATAGGCATCTCAAATTGCTTGCCTTTTATGCAGTCAAGAAAGAACCTTGCAGAATCAACAGCAGAATCAACATTCAAATCATCTCCGTAAAAATATGCACCAACTTTCAAACCAAGTTTCTTTGCTTCTGAATAAAACTTTTCAAAGCATTCATCCTTGCCTTTGTAACCGCTTCTGTTTTTATATCCTGCTCTTATGATTACAAATTCAACACCTTGATTCTTTGCAATCGAAAGATTCATTCCTCTCTGATGATGTGATATATCAATCCCAAATGTTTTCATGATTTATCCTCAACATGTCCTGCATCTGCTAATCCCTCACCGACAACATATCCAATAACTGTTGCTCCTGCGATAATGAGTGATGCAATCTGTGTTGCTTCTGAATCTGCATATCCTAATGCAATCATCAGCATTGAAACAAAAGATGCAATACTAAACCACAACTTTCTTGATGTAAGTTTTCTTTTCCAATCAATTTTCATTTTGCATTTCCTCCTATTTACTTTTAGATAAATACTCCTGCATTTCACTCTGCACTTTCTTCAATGTTTCAACATCATCTCCATTTATCTCATGAGATAATGTTGCAAACTGCGCTTTCATCATAAGAGAAAGTGTTTCACTCATCCTTTTCATATCATCATCATATTTGCATCCATTTGCTTCAAGTTTTTCAATTCTGCATGTGAGTAATGCAATCTGTTCATCCTGCCTCTTTTCCGGATTTCTTGCTTTTGAAATCCATGTTGCAATCACAGAAACTGCACCACCTATTGTTATTATTCCACCACATGATGCAAGCAATATAGCAACAACATCTTTAATAGCAATCATTTTTTATTCTCCTAATCTGTGAATGTTAATGTGTAAATGAGTTTCATGTTCTGTGTGTTGTCCTTTGTTACCGGAGAATTCAAGTTGTTGATTGATGCAAGATAATCAGCAATTCTGCCAACACGAACTCCTCCACCACCATCAACAATGCCGAACATACTTTCATCAGTACATCCAATACTTCTTCCATTTGAATCGTTAAAAACGTCACATTCCCAAATATCACCATCTTCTGTGCCAATCCAATTTTTACCACAAGAAACTCCATTCGCATGATAATAAATATTTGAAAATATATTCATTGCAGGACTGTAATTTTCAGAATAGCTGTGAACAGTACCACTTCGGACAACTGTACTTTCCGTTATATCAAGTTTATATAATTCATATGTGAAATATGGAGCATTATGGTCTGAATCTTTATCATGCCCATAACATGCATACATTGAAAATGAATCTTCTCCTGTCGGAAAAAATCCTGCTTGTCTATCAAGCTGATAAATCATCTTTTTCTCTAATCTATTTTCATAGTTATTACTAAGTCCAAATGTGGATATACCAATGATTTCTTTTGTGCTACACTCACTGAAATCATCTTTGATGCGAATGAGCATCCATGCAACTCCCATGAATGTTTGTCCTTGTGGTGCATTTATAAGTTCATTTGTATAATCATGCTGAATAGATGTAAGCATCCAATAATAACCATAAGCATGAACAACAGGATAAGTATCTCCCTCTGTATAATCTCCTGCATGTAGGAATGTTTCAACATGTTCAACTCTTGAATTAGTAAGAGGCTTTAACACTCTTGAATCATCAAAAGCCAATTCAGTATTGCAAATATGTTGTCTGTGAATAACTAAATCTCTTGATGCATCACCATTTGTTCCTGTGAAATGATATGAATATAAGTAATTTCCATCAATTCCTAAAACCCTGTCATAATTAGTTGCATCATATAACAATGCTCTCTCGTTAAATGTAACATTATATGTGGTGTATGAATCAAGATATACATTTGAAAGAGGCTTCACATTTTTTCCAAGTCCTAACATGCCTCCAATCCTTGATGTGAGTGAAACACTCGAAATAACCCCGTTTCCCTGTGCGCTTGTCCAATCATAAACAAAGCGGAAAATATTATCACTCATCCATCCGCTTTCACTTGCATTGAAATTTCCAAGTGTTCTTCCCTGTGAATTAGAAACATCATAAGCACCATTTGCAACAAGTGCATTTCCACCATCGGGCTTGATATTATTGACATTTTCTGTTTGCGAATCATGAAAAAGATAAACACCACCAAGTAATGTTGTGAGAGGATTTGCCTTTATATCATTGTTGTTGAATAAATCTGCAATTGTCATTCCATGACTTCTTATAAATTCAAAAACACCATTAGTCACCATGTTATCATCATTGGTTTGCCTAATAACGTTTCCTGTTTTTGCATCTGATAAAATTATCTGCGTGTTTCCTTTTATTTTCATATGGTTTAACCTCCATTGTTGTTGTTCAATTTAACACCAATTATTGCAGAGCCTGCTATACTTCCAATTGGTGTTGTGATTGTAAATTCTGTTCCTGCGGAAACATTTGAATAAACAGATATACATGCTTTTGTTATATCGGAATAAAGTTTTACTTCTCCATCATATCTTGAATCATATGTTCCATTTGCTTCAATCAAACCATTAACTTCACGATTGTTCTGATAACCTTTTGATGTGATTGCAATAATTGCATCATATGCTTCTGCAAGTGTTACAACATGAGTTTGTGAATCATAATAATCTCCAAGAATAGATAAATCAGCATTTGCATCATCAACAGAAATGATTGTACCATACGAATAATAACCATTTGGAGAATAACCATTTCTAAAACTCATATTGCATGCACTTGTATTCTTTAAAATTGAAACCATTTTGTTGAATGGTGATGTGTAATAAAATGCACCTACACTACCATCAACCTTTGAATCATATGTTAATGACGATGATGGTGTGAATTTCAAATTATCATAATTTCCTGCACCATTGTTCCACATACCTTGAAACATAATCATGTTATCCATTGCAGGAAATGTTGCTGTTCCCTCTGAATTTTGATAACACTCTTTTCTAATGGTAAACGGCAATGAAACATTTGTATAATCAAACCATTCTCCTTCTGTATCAAATGATTCTTTGATAACTGTTAAACCCTGTGCTTTCTTCTGTGCAAATGTGAGAGCATCCCATTGTGCTTTTGTGTTTATAGTGCAGTTTCCACCACCTCCACCACTCACATTAACATTTACGCTTGAAAAACCATCTGCATTATCATCCAATGCATTGTATGTTCCATTCTGTGTAATGTTCTTTGTAATAAGTGTTGAAGCATTACCACCACCACCGCATCTATATAAAGCCATTCAATTCACCTCACAATCTTTACACCAACTGTCATGTCGGTTGCCTGTGCATTAAAAGTTAATGCAACCTCTCCTGCAACAACCAAAACAGTAAGAGGATTTACACCATAAATTGAAGTATAAAAATCTAACACAGAATCAGTTGTGATGTAATCGCTTAAAATGGTTATACTTGTTTGTCCTGCAACAAGTGTTCCGGTGATAATTGAATCTCCTGTTACTTCATAAGCATCAACTTCATTTCCATTCCAATCTCCTGCGGAATGTGCTGTTTTGAAAATATAAAGATGATGATTATATGTCACTTTATCCCCGATTTCATATGCGGTTGTAGTATTGAATGCAGGAGCAATCATTGCTTCTGCATCTCTGATAGCAACTGCATTGTCATGCATAATATCATCAATGCTATCAAAGTTCGCATTCAATGGAACTCTTGATGCCGGCTCTCCTGCACTTGGTTTTATAAGTGCATAGTTATTTGTATATGTTGCCATTCTTCCCTCCTGTTAATCCCACAAGAAATTATCTTCCGCTTCTTGCCATGTATTCAATTCAAACTCTTCCCATGTGTAATTCTCTGCAAATCGTCTGTTGAAATAAATTGTTTCCTGCATGTTGTTATAAATTGAAACTCTCTGAATCGGAACAACCTTGCTCATTGATTCATTCACTTCAACTCTAATCGGAATAGCTGTTGTTAATGAAACATCCTCTTCATAACTCTCAACTTCAACTCCACCAAGTTGAATTCTTGAGAACTCATCCGCAACTCTGATTCGACCATTCCAATTATCACTTGATGCAAGCCCCTGTCCCCAAATAATAGCTCTCAAATCACGAATCTTAATCTTTGCAGAACCATCAACACAATGTGCCCAAAGTTCAAAATCATAAACTGTGTTTGCGCTTGTGTTAATCGGCATCATGAGAGAGATGATGTGTTCTCTCTTTGCTCCATCATAAACATCATGCGGTTTCCAATCCATCAATACATCATTGATGTAGTATGAAAATTCAATCTTGCCATTGCACTCTGCATGAATCTCACATTGAAAGATGATATATCCACCATCAACTGTTGCATATGTTAATCCAATTAACTGCTCATCTTCACCTTGCCCTATGTTATATTCACGATTGTTAATATAAACATAATATTTTACTTCCTGTGCTTCTGTATCTGCTAACTCTGACGCAATTCCATCCGCACGTTTATCCGCTTTACTTGGTGAATATCTGCCACTAAATCCTTGAATAGTACATCCTTTTGTTGTCCAATGGATTGAATGGATATATCCATCTTTTCCATCTAATCCTGCAACACCTCCTGCAAAGTGAAGTTTATCTCCTAATTGATATTCAACACCGCAATATCTCTCCATTGTGAATTCAACTGTTTGTCCATATTGGAGAGAGTTTGCAACGCTCTGCCACATCTCAATTGAACTACTGCCTTGGATGAATGGATTGTTGCCAACATCAACAAGCAAATGTCCGGCATCTTCTTCCTGTGTTGATGAATCAAATCTCTTATATATCTTTTTCTTGCCTTTGTTGTTGGTTGTAGTGATTCCAAAGAAATCAATGTACTCACCAACAGCAAAACTTTTAAATCTTTCTTGAGGAGTGATTGTTGTATCTGCATTATGCTTGCATGCGCTCCTCACTTCTAACTTTGCATCATGATTGATAACAGCAAATCCACCAAGAGTAATTGCAATCCATGAAATCAAATCTCTCCATGTTGATACATCATTCTTGGTTGAGAGATTTAATGTTCTATTGCCATTTGGCATTGCATTGATTTCCTGCTGTGATGTTCCCAATTCAACACCACAAGTTGCGCATGCAGTTTGCAGGAATTCAAATGCTGTTCCGGTTGTAATATGAATTGCATCATCATATGGTGCATCAAAGAATGACATCTTATCATAAGCGGTAATTGCAATAATGTTCCCTGTTTTCTTTGCTTCTGCAATCGTGAAATCTTTGAATTCAATTTCTTCATATCGCTCTGTTAAAGTTTGCGATACATTGACACCAACAGAAACATCAATTGATGCACCGATAATATCAACATTTTCATTTTGAGGAATTAACATCGAGAGATTCAACTCACCAATAAAAACTCCTCCAAGTTTCAATGTTGTTTCTGCGCATTTATTGGAAAGTGAGAATGAATCTTTTAAAATTGCATCCTCACCAAACTCACCACCAAATGCTAAACTATATCCTTTTACTCTCCATCTTTGAATTGGTGCTGATACCGCATCCAAATATTCTTGTGATACGTTTATCATTTTATATCTCCGTCAATGTTGCCGATACACTCCACAATCCATTTGAACTTTCAATGCTCCTTGCACTTCCCTCTTTGAGTGATGCACTATAATCCCTCATCCTCATATGCCTTGTGATTCCATTATATATAACTGTAACAGAATTGATTGTGGAATAATTTTCAAGTTTATGTTTGAGAAATGATGATGCATTCCATGTGCAATCTAAAACAAGTTTTCCCAATCTCACAACACTCACAACATCTGTTCCTGCTTCACTCTGATTTACATTTTCAACAGATTCATATGATTCGGAAAATGAAACAGGATTTGGAATTCCAACACCATCAATTGTTAAAAAATGCGCTCCTAACATCATCTGCCTCCGCTCTTATAATTGTTCTTGTTGATTGCAGATATGATATGCGAATCAATCAACTCATTGCCGATATAAACAGGAATCGTGATATTCCCTCCTGCGGATGCAAGATTTGCAACACCTCCATTTATGGATGAAAGCAAACCGGAATAATCAACCGATGATGCAACATCCCCTGCAAATCCACTCATTGCATTTGTAACAAGTGATTTATTATCAATGATGCCTTGAGCAAATTCTCTCATCATATCCGGAGCATATGTACTGAAATCACTCAATGCTCCTTTGTCGGGCTGTGAGAAATGAATGTATGATGCAATATCATTTGCAACACCGCTAATTGCGGAAACAACTTCACCACCTTTTTCAACAATGCCTTGCAAGAAATTCTCAAGCATATCCAATGCCCATTGCTTTGCAGATATAACCAACTCATCAAACTGTGATTTGACATCATCTTTTAATTCAACAAACTTTGTTTTGATTTCATCAACCTTTGCAATGGCATCATCTTTCATCATTCCAAGTGCATCTTTGAAAATCTGAAAATCTTCTTGAATTGCTTCAAGTTTTTCAACCGCTCCATCTTTGAGTGATGTGAAATGTGCAACAATATCATCCTTGATTAAACCTATTGCAACTTCTGTTAATTCCAAAAACGCTTTTGCGGTTTCAATTTTATCTTTAACCGGATTTATAAGTTGCTCTTCAATTCCAATCTTAACAGCACCTCCCATGATTCTAAACCATTCTTCAATGCTGTTATAATCACCGAAAACAGAATCAAGAAAACCTCCCTCACCAAACCATGAGAAATCCTCCCACCATATTGCATCATCACTTCCTAAAAATTCTTTTGCAGGAGCAATGATATATTTGTTCAATGGCTCTGCAATCGCAAATCCTGCAAGCGCACCACCTAAACCTCCAATAATCTGTAAACCTAATCCTGCACCAACTGCTGTTCCAAGTTCTGCTGTGAGAAGTGTTCCTGCGGTTGCTCCGCTTCCTGCACCTCCTGCGCTCAATAACTCTGCAAAGGTTGCTCCACCAAGTAAACCTCCTGCTCCCTTGCCTCCTATCTTCTCAACAAGTTTTCCGATGCCATCCGCACCTTTTCCAATTCCACCGATTGCACCACCAATTGCAGTTACCGCACCACCAACAACTTGCAATGCAGGACCAAGAGATGCAAGCGCAATCATGTTATCAAAGAATTTCTGCTTCTCTTCTGCGCTCATGCTGTTCCATTGCTCTGATAAATCTTTGACAATCGGTTGAATCTCTTTCAATATATCTCTAACTGTCGGGAGTAAATCATTACCAATCTCAATTGCAAGATTTTCAATCTCTGTCTTTGTCTGCTTTAAATCAAATGATGCAGTATTTGAAACAGTATCAAAAGCATCACTCATTGCTTTTGATGAATTACCCATTTCTTTCATCGCATCATTAAAATCTTTCGCTTTATCAACAAGAACCGCTCCTGCTTTTCCTGCCTCCTGCGAACCAAACATATCTGTGATTGATTTTCCCGATGCTTGCGCTTCTTCATTAAGCATTGCAAGAACATCTGTAAGTGTTGCTCCCTCACTCATCAATTCGGCAAATCCTTTTCCGGTTGCCTCTCTTGTGAATGAATTTAAATCACCTTTGAAATTCTTGGGAATGCTCTTCAAGAATTGCTTGTTGCTCATTCCGGCATAATCAAAATCAACACCAAGTTCATCAATGTGCTTTTTAAGCAACTGAATAACTTCATCTTCTGATTTGCCCGATTTAATCAACTCATCATATGTCTTACCGGAAAGATTGCGCAACGTATCATCCGCATCACTTCCGCTCTTGTTCAACTCATTGAGCATTCCGGAAAGATATGTTGTTGCCTCTGCTGTTCCTATACCATTTTTTGTAAGTGTGACATAAGCTGATGCCAACTGTTCAAAAGATGTGTTTGTAAGATTAGCTGTTGGAATAACTCTTCCCATTGATGAACCAAGTTCATCAACAGTTGTTTTACCAAGATTCTGTGTTGTGATTAGTTGGTTTGCAATATTCTCTGCTTCGCTTGCGCTCATGCCGTATGCATTGAGAGCGGTTGTGAGAGTATCGGTTGCAACTGTTGTGCTTGTGAATCCTGCCTGTGCCAACTTTGCAGATGTTTCAACAAATCCAACTGCATCCTTTGTTGCCTGTCCTGCGGATATGGCATTATAAACAGCATCCGCAACTTCTGCCGATGATTGTCCTGTTTCCTCTGCAAGATTCATGATTGATTTGCGCAACTCATCAACCGGAACTTCTGTTGTGTCTGCAATTGTTGAAAGTTTTGCAAATGCATCTTCAAAATCTGATGCGGTCTTTATCGCATATGCTCCTGCACCAACAATTGGTGCGGTAACTGTTGCAGTTAAAGTTTGACCAACACTTGAAATGCCTCTTCCTGCATTGGCAACTTTCTCTCCTGCTTTCTGCGCTTTATCACCGAACTCTTGTAAATCTTTTCCTGCTTTCTGAAATGCAAGCTGTGATGTTGTGGGAAACTCTCTTAATGTTTTTTCAAGCCCCTCCAAATCACTTTTTGTTTTAATGATTTCCGCTTGTATCTTGTCATATTCTGCAAGCGAAATATCGCCACGCTCAAGAGCCTCTTTTGCTCTTCTTGCGCTCTCCTCTTCAAGCTGTAACTTCTGCCGTGTTTCTTCAACAGCATCTGTTAAAAGCTGTTGTTTTCTTGCAAGCATATCTGCATTTGATGAATCAAATTTAAGAGCCTTATTCACATCTTTTAGATTTGAATAGGTTTCTTGTAATTCGTTCTGCGCTTTTTGGAGAGAGGAAACAAGACCGCTTGTCTTGCCCTCAATCTCAATCATTATTCCTTTAACAGTTTTGCCTGCCATAATTACCCACCAAAAAAGTTTTTAAAATCTGCCTCTGTTGCTTCAAATGGATATTGGAAAGAATCGTTGTTCTGTTCCGTTATCAAATCATATATATCACCGACATCAAGAGCATCCATCTCATCAAAACTCAATCCAAGTTGTTTTGCTCTTAAATAAAATACTGCGCTGTTGAATGGTCTTGTTGTCGGTCTTTTCAGTTTTTTGATTCTGATTCCTGCTTTGCCGAACTTCTCCAAATATCAATGATTTCTCTCATCGACTTTATGAAATAAGAATCCTCAAACTGTTCTATCCAATCATAAAATGCATCCTCATTTATCTTTTCCTTTGCCTCTCTCCATCCGCTTGATTCTGCCTGTTTCGCAACAACAAATGCAAACTTCTGTATTGTCGGCAACATTTCAAGAATGCTCTTATCGCTTTCTCCTGCTTGTAAAAATAAAATAAGGAAATCTTCATTAAATGCTAATTTATACAATCTCAAAGTCATTGAATTGCATCTGCATTTGATTTCCTTATCTCCAAGTGTAATGGTCTTTTCCATTTGTCATTCCTCCCTAAAATTTGTGGCAACACTCTGCGAATGAATGTTGCCACATCTGCTATTGTGTTTTAATCCATCAGAATGATGGTGTGTGAACTGCTGTGAACCAGTTTGCAAATGCAGTATCATCCTTACCGCATGATGCCTGTATAACGTGATGTGCAACACCATCAATTTCAATCTCATCTGCTCTCGGAATTGCTGTGATAGATAATGTCTGTGTCTGCACCTCTGTTGATTCCTGCTTTGTTGCACCGCTAATTGCAGGACGTGTTGCGGAACACTTATAAAGGCAAATTGCATGTCCTCCAACATCTCCGGTTGTTTCACCAAGTAATGCAAAATACTTTGTGACAACATCCTTTACTTCAACAAGCGCACCATCATCATCAACAACATCTCCAAAAATGTCTGTATAGAATGATGCAGGAATGCTTGCAACCTCTAAATCTCCATTGTAAGAGTTTGAATTGCTGATGATATAATAAACACCATCATCTGCATAAAAGTTCTCCTGTGAACCCTGTGCCTCAAGATTGAGATTCACAGCACCATTTATTGCCTTTGGTGTTCCGTATGTTGTTGTAACCGCTCCGGTCTGTGCATCAACTGTTTCAGTTAATACCGCATACTTCACATTTTTTAAACCGAAATGAACTTTGTTTGTATCTGCCATTTCTTTTTCTCCTTATGCGTTAAAAGTTATTATTGTTTCAATTGTTTGTTCCGAATCGAGAATCACTTCTTCAACCGAATATATGCATTCATTTGCATCAAGAACATCAATGAGATTTTGCAAGCATGTTTCAGTTTCAGTTTTTCCATCACAATACAATTCCGCTCTAACTTCATACCATGATGCATATACTTTATTGTCTGCCTCCAATTGTGAAACCCTAAATGCCGTATAACTTATATATGGCAAAGTTGTTCCATTTGGTGCTTTGTTGTAATATGCCGTAACTCCTGCGGAATCCATCATGCTTGTTATTTCACTTAAACTCATTTTTTATCCCTTGTCAAAAACCTTTGCTATTTCAACATCAAGAATTGCATCAAATTCTCTTTTTGCCATTTCCTCAACTTTTGCTATATGAGGATAAGCAGGAACTTCACCGACTTTAACTTTTCGATATGCACCATTTTCTCCTTTTTTGAAAACAATCATATCATGTCCGAATTCAAGCAAATGCGTTAATTGATACGCTTTCTTGTTCCATACTTCATAATGTAAAAAGCCTGTGTTCCAAACTGTCCATCCGCTTGAATATCTTCCCTTGCCGAATAATCTTTCAGATTCTTTTTTCAAACGCTTTGCACAATCTTTTGCAACTTTGTTTTCTGTTTCATTTAGAATCTGAAAGCATTCTCCCTCAATATCATCAAATAATCCGACAAGTTCATCCCATTTTTTGCTGTGAAAATTAGCATTGTTTCCAACACGGATTGATTCACTCATTTGTGATTCCTACTTTCTCTTCAAGATACAATTCAATCTTGTTTGAATTCCGGTTGCTTGAAGTTCTGCTTGCTCTGTTGGTGCTACCTATTGCATATGTACGATAAATCCCATAACGCACTCCATCAAATTCACAGATGGTTTCACCTTTATAATCTATCTCATACACATCAACACGAAAACGTGAATTGATTTTGCTCTGTCCTGCGCTAAACCATTCTGATGCGGTAACGCTTGAAATCTCTCCAAACACTTCACGCACCGATTCAGTCTTTACCATCTCACCAATTGAGTTTCTTGTTTCTGTTATCGCAATTAGTTTGATTTTACGCTTTTGATTTATCATTCCTCATTGCTCCATGTTGTATATCCGGTTGCTGTTATGAACTGCGCTTTCTGCATCTCATACACTTTGCGCATTTCATCATCATGGTTGAATTTCCAATCAACAAATGAACAAATGCAATCAATGATTGCATCATCTGTTTCATCAATTGTGGTAACTCCTGCAATGCCTAAATCAAGTTTTGCGGAATTGATAAACAGATTTAACAGGGAATCAAAATCATTTTCTGTTATCTGCAATTTTAGTTTCACCATTTCAAGCATGCATCAATCCTCTTTTTTTGCTCTGCGCTTTGTTTTGGTTTCGGAATCATCACTTGATGTTTCCTCTTTCCTCACACTCTTCTCTTCAAGTGAAAGAGCATTTCGTGATGCCTGCCTATCATCAAGCATCACGATGCTCCCTGCCTCAACAGTAAGAGTGATTCTTCTTTTTACTGTATAGGCTTTCATAATTCACCTCACTCTGATGCAACACTAACTCTTGTAAAGAACTTATCTCTCACAAGTGCAACTCCTGCATACAGTTTGCCAACAACCTTTACCTTGTCATCTTCTGCAAGAGAATAAATGTCATGAACAAACTTCACTTCATCACCATCGGGAAGATTCTTGATAAGTCCGGAAACATCACCGATGTAAATTACATCATCTGAAAGTGCGCTTGAGAACACAACTTCCATTCCGCAAAGTGTGTACATCGGCTTGCCATTCTCCGAAATAATCTGATAAATAGGGCGATTCTGTGAATCCTCAAGTGCCATTATTGTGTTGAAGTATGTCTGCTTGTTCATGATAGCAATAGGATTTGTTGCTTCATCTGAAAGCTCTGCAAGAGCCTTGAGAGGAGATGCAAATGTGAGTCCTGTTGCATGTGCCTCTACAACATCAGAAACTGATACCTCTGTCTGTGATGCGGTTGTTGATGCGTTTGTGATAACAGCAATTGCAACCTCATCTGCTTTCTTGGTGATGCGGTATGAAATCTCATTCATCACATATGAAAGGAAATCTGCTCCCTTGAGTGCAAGAACCTCATCTGAAATGGTAATCCATTTCTTTATCATCTGCGGTTCAAGAGTAACTGTTCCAAGAACAAGTTCTTCTTCAGCAGGAGCATTTGTTCCCTCTGTGTGAACGCTTGCATCTGTTGCAGAATACTCAAACGGATATTTTGCCGTACCCTTGATTGCTGTTGATGGAATGCGATTCCAAATTGCACTCTTTTCCCATGCTGTTCTGATGCCATCTGCAATAAGTGTAGGAGTAGGAACTGAACCTCCATCAACTAAATCTGTAAGAAGCGCACGAACCTCTTTATCTCCATTTCCCTTGAGATATTCTGCAAATGCATCTTCATACTCCTTTGAACTTCTCACTTCTGCAAGAGTGCGCTTTGCAGATTCAACGCTCTTTTCCTGCTTTCTGCTCTCAACAACTGTTCCTTTTCCGGAAATGATTGCCTTGCGAACTTCTTCTTTCTGCTGTGCGCTCTGCTCAAATGCCTTGATGCGGTCATTCGCAAGAGTAACGCATTCGCCTATCTCCTTTGTTCTCTGCTCATCTGCTCCATCAAGTTCTGTTTCCATCTGTGCAAGAATGCTTCTCACTTCTTCTGCATTTTCTGCATTGAGAATTAACTCTTTAAAATTCATTTTTTCTTCTCCTTTGTTGTTTGTTATGCAACATTCATTGCATAAATTTACATTGCATTGATTTTTGCTTTTATAATAGCCTGCTCAATCTCCAACTTCCTCTGTGAAAGTCGCTCCGCTTTAATCTTTGAAATCTCTCCGTCACAAAGATTTCTCACAGAAATGGATGTTGCATCATTCGCAGGAATTGACACAGCACTCACATCATAAAGTTTTGAAATGCGCTTTATGGTACGAATCCATATGTGTTTGTTGCCCTCAATGAACTCTTTCCATTCATCATCCGCAACAACAAATCCAAAACTCATTTTGTCTGTATATCCACCTCTGATTTCTTCATAAAGATTTCTGCCTATTTCTGTTCCTCCTAAATCTGCATCAATCTTTAATCCGTGTTCATCGGTTTCAAGAGAGAGAGTATTGTTTCTTGTTCTTGCAAAAACTCTTCCCTCATGGTCATATTGCATTATCACATCATCCATGTTGCAATCATCAAACGCATGTGAATCAATCTGCTCTCTATACTCCTCATCATCAAATTCCATAAGTGTGTACTGCTGATTGAATGTGCATGCATAACCACTCACTCTTTTCTCTTTCTTCTCATCATCATTCTCAATTGCATTGATTTCAATGATGCTTCTGTACTCTCTCTCATTTGGTTTGAATCCCATTTTTCTCATTCTCCTTTTCTTGTGAGATTTCCGTTTTCATCTATTGTGTAATATTCACCACGAATTGTGGCATAATCACCACCATCAATCGGAGGCAACTGAAAGATTTCTCTGATTTCATTCCTTGTCATGATGCCTCTATCTGCCATCGTTTCAGCAACTTTCAATTTGTCTGAATTGCTCATGTATGCAAGCCTATTTGCAGTGAGCATGAACATATTGCCGTTTTGCTTTTCTTTTGCGGTATATATCGCAGATGTTAAACCCTGTGATGTTTGCACCGCAAACCATTCAATGCATCCCTCATAAAATGCGCTCCATTCTTCTGCGCTTGCATTGTTCTGCAAAATCTTTTCATTTACTCCGAAATAATCAAACACATTTTCTTTGATTAACTTCTGTTCATCCGCATCAACTTTATATGCCTTTGAATCAATCTGCTTTATATCTTTATATGTATTCGGGAAAAGAAGCAAACCACCACCATCTTCTCCTTGCAAATTTTCTGCGGAAAATCTCTTTCTTTCATTCGATAAATCTTCCGGTTTTGCAAAATTCGCAAGCTGTGCCATGAATCTGAAAGAGTTTGAATTCTTCACAGCTTCTTTTATTCCCTGTGATTGAATTGAAAGCAAATCCATTGTTTCATCAAGCGCATCATTATTCTCACCGAAAAAATCTTTCTTGTATTGAAACCTTGTAAGGATTGCGCATTCATCCATCGGGATTGCTCCAACATCACCATTTGAGAAATGGTAACGCAACCAAGGTTGTTTCTCATCTCCGAATGTGACAACAGAACAATTCAAAGGAATCACCGGATAATAACCAACAACATTTTCTCCTCCGTCATATACCGGAACAATAAAACATGTGTTGTTCACATATAGAATCGTTGCTGTTCTATAAAGGAACTGTGACCACTCCATCCAAGGACACGGTTTATTATTCAATCGGCTCTTCAATCCTGTTTTTGCATTTCCAATGATTTCTGCCTTGAGTTTTGCGCAATGTCTTGCAATCGCATCAATGCTTGCTCTCACAAGTATTGCTTCATATATCTCACCATTCCATGTATGAAATGTTGGAGTATATGCAGTAAGCATCTTGAAATAGCTTGATGCTTTTTTTACTTCCTCTCTCTTCTTGAAAATGCTTTCAAATAATCCCATTATTCATTCCTCAACTGTTCCCCGATTTCCGCATTATATTTGCTTCTCATCGTCATTGCATCAAGAAAAGATGCCATCCCATCAATATGCATTGAATCACGCATTTTAACAAGTCGCTTTCTATGATTGTCCGTTTCAATCTTCAATGCGCTGTTTAAAAAGTGAATCTTTAATAAATCATTATCACCAATGTTGATTTCACCATTGGCAATCCTGCCTTGCGTTTCTTCAATCACGGATGAAAGATTTGTTCCTTGAAAAACATCATCAACATGGAATCCGGATGCTCTCAAATCATCGCTCAACATTTGCGCACAATATCTATCAACACCGATTTGTAAAGGATAAATCTCTTTCTCCTGCAACAAACTCATAAACCATTGATAACATGCTTTGTAATCAACATAATGTTCACCGCTTAATTCAAGGATGCCTCTTTCAATGTATGCTCTGTACGGCAAGTTGTCCATCTTGATTGCATCATCTAAACGCTCTTGTGGCATCCAAAATTTTGCAAACACATTTATGATTCCATCTTTTTCAATGAGCAAAACGCATGCAGTCAAATCACAGATTTGCGATAAATCAATTCCTCCTACTGCATAACAACCTCTGAAATCATCCAAATCAAGATGCTTTCCGCAACACTTCTCAACATCTTTTGAACTCAACCATGCCTGTGATGAATTCTGTTTGATGCAACAATGCTTGCACATGAACTCCGCTTTATTTGCAAGTGATTGTTCTGCGGTTGCTATTTCCTCAAGAATATAATCAACAGAAAGAGATACATTCATATTGGGATTTGCTTTTTGTAGTTCATTTATATCATCCCATTTGTCTATATCATCAATCATGTATAGAAATGGAGCAAATCGTTTCTCTCTTGAATCGCCCATGAGAAATCTTGTTGCTCTCATGGTTAAATCATCATAGATTCCTCCGTTTTCATATCCGCTTGTTGTGATGCTTACAAGCATCGGAGCATTCTTTGATGCAACACCTCTTGCACCGAATGCGCTTTTCATCACTCCGTATTGCTTTAATCCTGCATCACCGCTCCATGATGCAATCTCATCACAGATTGCAATGTGTGGATTGAAACCATCACTCTTTTTTGCATTGAATGCAATCTTCTTGAATGATGAATTTGTCGATTCAATGTAATAATCACCTTTTCTGCGTTTGGTGATTGCTTTTAACTCTTCCTCCGCTTCAATGGTTTCCCATATATCCGAATAAACCAAATCCGCTTGCTCAAGTTTTGGAGCAACACAAAAGCATTTTGCACCATACTCTCCATCGGCATATATCATCGCATCTGCAAATGCGGATGCAAGCAATGTTTTTCCGTTTTTCCTGCCTATAACAATCAAGATTTCTCTGAATTGTCGCATGCCTTTTTCATCAATAATTCCGAAACATACGGAAACCAAAGCCTTTTGCCACAACTCAAGATGCAACAAATCATTTCTTGATTCACAATGATGCACAAAGGATTCAATAAAACCAATTGCATGCATTGCCTTTTTTGCATCATAGAAAAACAGCTTTTCTTTTAAGCCTTTTACAATATATTCATAGAATGCAATAATCCATTTTCCGGCAATGATGCTCCCATCCTTGATGCCTTGATAATATTTTAGGATGTAATTATCTTTACTCTTCATCATTGTTTAAGAAAGCATTCAGTTTCGATTCCTTGCGCTGTTCCTGTGGCACATAATCCATCAGTTTTGAAATGATGGTTGTGTACTGTTTGGAAAGATTGATGATGGTTTCGTTCTGCGGAGATTTTTTGAAGCCAAACTGCGTATCTCCGTTTTGATATACATCAATCCATCCATGCTCCTGCAAGTGTTTTTCTAAATCTTCAATCTCAATCTTTAGAAATGATGCTCTCTCAATCAATCTCATTGCTAATTGCAATTTGTTGCCATCAAGCGATGAAAAGATTTTTTGAAGCCTCTTTTGCTCCCTTGCAACTCTCTTTTTCTTCTGCTCAACTTCCTCCAAATCGGCATCAAGTGCCATGCTTCTTGGTTTTCCTTTACCTCTGTTTCCGGTTGATTTTGTGGTTTTTGAAGCCACCTTTTGTGTTCTTTTAGTCGGCATCCTTTTTTCCTCCCTAAAAAAGTTATCCACATTTAATTGTAATGTATCAAAGTTGTGAACATTTTACAAGACAAAATGTGTATAACTTATGGTGTTATGTACATTATTTTAGCCTAAAATGTGTATAACTATATACTACGGGAGGCTAAAAAACCTTTAGAGAGCTATATATGGG
>JAEIGA010003139.1_pt1 | contig 26009 bp, 24 predicted proteins | sample 9270691 | NCBI WGS metagenome assembly JAEIGA01 (sample SAMN17057246, study PRJNA624740) | gut metagenome | biome: biome; isolation source: fecal sample | host: Bos grunniens | place: China: Xizang | collected 2019
AAATCTGCTGCGCAATGCCCGCGAGCAGGTAACACAAGGCGAACTGGTGTCATCGCTGGCAGAAGCGCAACCTGGTGACTTGGCGTTCTTCGACCATGCCGACCGCGATCCAAAAGCCACCAACATCTCGCATGTAGGTCTACTGCTCAGTCCAACGAAGATTATCCACTGCTCGGGTTGCGTACATGTTGATGCTATCGACCAAGAAGGAATACGCTTGGCAAATGGCGAATTGACGCATCATTTGGTGAAGATCAAACGCTATTTGTGATGTTGAATATTTAAAATAAAGGAGATATGAATAACTATATTCTGATAGCCGAAGCGGGCGATTTTATTGGTGAAACAAAGTTGATTGCACAACACCTCAAAGGTGAATGGGAAGGCAATATGTGGCGTATGAACGATGGTACTCTATGGGAAATTATCGTGACTGGAGTAGGCGCGCTGAATGTGATGCAAGCACTTCGACAAGTACCATTGGACGCCAACTTGATTAATATTGGCTACGCTGGTAGCGCTAACTATGACATCGGTAGTGTTGTAATGGTAAACGAAGCACGACTAAACCATCCTTGTGTAAACTATCCCGAACCAACTCTAAAACTTGCTCCATTACCCACTCAATATCTCATCTTACCCGACAACGTGTTATCATCCGTTTGCTACAGCAATACCGATTTTGTATTGCAATCTGATTATACCGATTGCGTGTTTGATATGGAACTAGCTTATATAGCAGGATTGGGTTTCACACACGTTGCTGCATTGAAGATAGTGAGCGATAATCTAAGTTTACATACGTATCGCGAAGTGGCAGCAGGCGTGGAAAAAGCATAAAACACCACACCATAATGACAAAACGCCACTGGCTGAGCATATTGCTATTATGGCTATCCATCTATTGTAGTGCAAATTGGGTGGACTCAGTGATGTTGCAAGTGAGCAAGACAGATACCTTCTACTTGGCACGCATGCAGGATGTATATGTGTATCCGCAGATGGTATTCAAAAGCAAAAAACAAGAGCGTTTCTACTGGCGAACCGTGCGAGACGTGAAAAAGACATTACCTTTTGCTAAAGAACTGACTCGTGAGATGCAAGTGGCTGACCAGCAATTAGCACTTCAGCCAGATGACAAAGCGCGACGCAAATGGTGGCGTCAATACGAGAAATATCTATTTAAAAAATACGAAAGCTCTTTTCGTGGTATGACTGCATCGCAAGGGCAAATGCTTATGAAACTGATGGACCGCGAGAGCGACCGAACTAGTTATGAACTTATCAAACAGTATCGTGGCAAAGCTAGTGCGAACTTTTGGCAGTTTGTAGCTAAATTATTCAAAAACGATTTGAAAGAAGAATACGATGCGGATGATAAAGACCGCATCGTGGAGCGTGTGATCAACCTAGTAGAAGCTGGGCAATTATAGCATATAGTAGCGGTGAAGATTAGAAGTATTTATATGATCATCATCTGTTGTCTATGTCATTGCGCAGTTATGGCAATGGATTGGCAAGATGACTTTTCCAATACAGAACTGTCTCAAGCAGTATGGTTTGGCGATTGGAATCGCTTTGCCATGAACCAAAATGGGCAACTACAGAGCCAATCTTCGGAAGCGGCAGAAAGCATTCTATGGCACCACAGCACTATTGCTATAGATGCCGAATGGCGATGCTGGGTTCGTATTGCAGGCACATGCAGCGCTTATAATATGTTCCGCTTTTATATAGCAATGGTACATGAGGATGTATTAAGCAATGGGTATTTTGTGCAGATAGGTGGTGCGAATAAAAACATTACGCTCTACGAGCAGCGCGATGGTTCTGCTACAAAAATCATAGAGCATCCGCTCCGAAAAAAATTATTGGATACTTCTGAGTCACGCGTATATATAAAGGTTACGCGCGCGCAAAATGGTGTGTTTCGTTTGTATTCGATGGTGGAAAGCCAAGATAGTACTTGGGTGGAAGAGGGTAGTGCTTTTGCTCAGATGGTGGAAAGCGCCTATAGTGCGGTTGCTGTGAAGAATAGCCAGAAACGTGGTTACGACTTTTTTATAGATGATATTTACGTGACAGGAGCTGTACAGCTCTCTCCGTTGACTCCAACTGTGGATGATGAAACTGGCCGCGCAGAAGTGCGTATCCTAACAGATAACATATCTCCCAACGGCGACGGGTGGGAAGATGATGTATGTGTAGAATACAGCGTACCGAATGATGGATATACGGCTACGCTATATGTATATACAGCCAATGGCGTGCTAGTCGATTGTATATATGATAAACAAGCGCTATCTCAAACAGGTTTATTGTGCTGGAATGGCCATGTAGACGATAAAGTAGCAGATATAGGTGTATATGTGCTCCATCTTGAGCTACAGAACGCTAAAACGCGCGATATGCTACGTCATCGATTTGCCGTGTCGCTTACGCGATAGTTGGATCTGGCTGTCGAAAAGCGCGTATGTCTTTATTGACCATACATGCTGCAGTGATGGCTGACATGCTATCGCTAATAGGAAAAGCCCACCAAACACCCATAAGAGGTGACCAATGGAGCGCCTCGAAAGCCAAAGGAAGCAGAAGAATAAGCGGAATAAGATACAATACCTGGCGTGAAAGACTAAGGAAAATAGCTTTTCCTGGTATGCCAATGGAGGTATAGAAGTTACCTGTGATCATAGGAAAACCAATCATAAACATCACAGCCAGCATGATGCGTGCAGGTACGATAGATTGCGCAATGAGTTCTTCGTCGTGCGTAAACAAACGAATAAATCCTTCTGGGAAAATCTCTCCAAAAAGGAAAAGTGTACCCATCACGCATGTGGCACAGTAGACCGACAGTTTGAATGTTCGGAGCATGCGCGCATAGAGTTTGGCTCCGTAGTTATATCCCACAATAGGCTGCATACCCTGCTGTATACCCATCACAATCATAGCGAAGAAGAATATAAAGCGGTTGGTCATACCAAAAGTGGCAATAGCCATATCGCCACCATAGCGCTTGAGTTGATTATTGAGCACGATCACTACAAAGCATGCTGCCATGTGCATAAGGAAAGGTGCTGCGCCAATACCCAAGGCGCGCATTGTGATATCTCGTTTCAAACGCCAAATACCACGATGGAAGTGGATGACCTCTTTAGGATTAAGGAAGATAATCATCTCTACCACGACAGACACCAATTGAGATAGTATAGTAGCCAGTGCGGCACCACGTACGCCCATATCTAAAACAAAGATGAAGATAGGATCGAGAACCACATTCAAACTCACAGCCAAAATGGTGGCATACATAGATATACGCGGATGACCAATAGAACGTAACATGCTATTGAGTCCGTAGTAGATATGTGTCATGATATTACCCAAGAGGATAATTTCCATGTACTCACGTGCATAAACGATAGTTGTGTCGCTAGCTCCGAAAGCATAGAGGATAGGATCGAGCCAAAACAAACCTATCACCATAATTAGAGCGCCCAACAAGACGTTAAGGATAACCACGTTAGCCAACACATCGTTGGCTGAACGATAATCTTTCTCGCCCAATTTAATAGCCACCAAGGAGCTTGCTCCTACACCAACTAACGTACCAAATGCGGCACAGATATCCATGAAGGGTTTGGCTACGGTGAGACCAGAAAGAGCCATAGCACCTACACCATGACCAATAAAAATAGAGTCCACCATATTATAGATAGACATAGCGGTCATAGCTATGATGCCAGGCATAGCGTATTTCATCAGCAATTTGCGGATGGATTCGGTACCTAATTCTGTGATTTTCTGTGCTCCCATTATCTTCCTATTATTTTCTCACAAATTCCTGCAAACATTTCTGCTGCGGGATGTCCGTCTTGCATAGCTATTGGCATACCCTCGTCGCCACCTTCGCGAATGGATTGCACCAATGGCACTTGTCCGAGCAAAGCGATATGTAATTCTTCAGCTAGTTGCTTACCGCCATCCTGACCAAAAATATAATATCTGTTGTTAGGCAGTTCGGCTGGTGTGAACCATGCCATATTCTCTATCAATCCCAATACAGGTACATTGATTTTTTCATTGAGGAACATGTCTACGCCTTTGCGTGCATCTACCAAAGCCACAGGTTGTGGTGTGGTCACTACAATGGCACCGGTTAGTTGCAAGTGCTGCACGAGTGTGAGATGGATATCGCTAGTGCCAGGTGGAAGATCGATAAGGAAATAGTCCAAATCGCCCCAATGTGCATCTTGAATGAGTTGTTTGATAGCGTTGCTAGCCATTCCTCCACGCCATACTACGGCTTGCTGAGGGTCCACAAAGAAGCCGATAGAAAGCATCTTTACACCGTATTGTTCGATAGGCTCAATGAGGTTGCGACCATCAACAGGTGTTGATATAGGTCGACATCCTTCTGTATGGAACATTTTAGGGATAGATGGACCATGTATATCGGCATCTAACAGGCCTACACTATAGCCCATCTTGGCAAGGGTGATAGCCAAGTTGGCAGATACTGTAGATTTGCCCACACCGCCTTTGCCCGAGTGGATAGCTATCACATTTTTAGCACGCAGGTTCTCCATCGAATCTGCTTTAGGAGCCATATTCTGCTTGACAAACTTGCTATGAATATGCACAGCCGCATTCTCATCCACGTAGGTGTGGATGGCTGTTTCGGCAGCTTTGACTACTGACTTACGAAAAGGGTCGTTGTCTTTTTCAAAGATGATAGAGAACGATACTTCCAAGCCAGAAATGCGGATGTCATCTTCTAGCATACCGCTCTCGATGAGATTTTTGCCGGTGCCTGGATAGCGAACGTGTTGTAGTGCGTCAATTATTTGTTGAGGATACATAGTTTCTTCCGTATGAACGATAAGTGTCTTTTTCAATATCTATTTCTGGTTCTACCCAAGTGTCTCTGTGTGCTAATTCCCACCTAAGGTATTTGATGGTGAGTCCGCGATCTAGCCACTGATGCTCGTAGTGCGTTTGCAGGCTGCGTGCTTCTTCTATATCGGCTGTGGCAGGTGCCGCATAAAGATCGTCGGTGTCCACGAGTAGCGGATAGGCATTCTCCTTCACCATAGCTTGCGTATAGGTATATAAGAAAGAACTATCGGTCTTGAGATGAATCAGTCCATTCTCGCCCATGATTTGCGCATAGCGTTGCATGAAATATGTGGACGTCAAGCGTTTGGTAGCTTTCTTCATTTGTGGATCGGGAAAAGTGATCCATATCTCTGCTACCTCATTGGGCGCAAAGAAATGTGTAAGCATCTCGATATTGGTGCGCAGAAATGCTACATTCGTCATGCCTGCCAGTTCGGCTTGCTTAGCACCAGCCCACATACGAGCACCTTTAATATCAATGCCGATATAGTTCTTATTGGGATTATTTGCAGCCAATCCCACGGTATATTCACCGCGACCACAACCTAGTTCTAATACGATAGGGTTGTTATTGTGAAAATATGCTTCGTGCCATTGGCCGCGCATATTGACTACTGGACTATTCTCCACCATTTCGCGTGCTCCGCATTGAAACACATTGTGGAAGGTTTCCATTTCCGCAAATTTCTTAAGTTTATTCTTGCCCATTGTAATGCTTAATTTCTGTGGTTGATTCTCACTACTTCTATTCCTACGCTTTGTATGCCTTTTACCAATTCGGAGCGCATGCCCTGTTGCAAGGTGATGGTGTGAATGGTGTTAGGGAAATGGTAGCTAACAGGCTCTTGGTACACAAGAGGAAGTTCATAGGAACTAACGCCTTTGCCATACCATCGGCCATAGTCATCTGCTAGGTAACACTCAATAGTATCAATCATGGTGCAGATGCTATCTTGGTATTCATGCACGAACATCCATAGGTTTTGATAGGGGTACTGGTTGGTATGTTTTACCACAAATCGTATGCTATAATCTGCTACGCTATCGATAGGAGTGTAGGCGAATGTAAGCACAGAGTCAGCATGCCATCCCTCTACAGGCAGGTCGTGAACGTGGCTATATAGTACACGTCCGTGACAGGAGGCAAGGAAGAGTAGACAGAATAGGGGTATGATTCGTACGATATTGCGCATGCCTAATTTATTTGTTATTATTGCGTGATTTATTGTGATGGTGTGCATCGCGCTTGCGATTATTGCTGTGCGTATTATTGTTGTTACGCGCTTTCTTCTTGTCAAAACGTGTCAAATCATCTTGACCCACTACATTTTGATAATCAATCTTCACGCTTTCTACAACTGTCTCTTTGCCGCCAAGTGATAGTGGTTTTTCGCCGCGTTTATTGAGGTCAATAATTTCTTTGGCGCGTTTAGCGCTAATGGTTTGCAAATTAGCTGGATGATGTGCATCAGTAGAATAAGTAACTTCTTCTTTCAAAGGATCGGTAGAGAAGAGGTAATAGGTAGCATCTTGTGTTTCCAAGTGGATATGGCGAGATGGCATCTTTTTCACAGCCTCTTCGTAGATAGGCACTTCGTAGTTTAAGCAGCATTTTAGTTTCGCACACTGACCTGCTAATTTCTGTGGATTAAGGGAAATGTTTTGCAAGCGTGCAGCATTGGTGCCCACGGAGGAGAATTGTGTCATCCATGTAGAGCAGCACAACTCTCTACCACAAGGGCCTGTACCGCCAATACGACCTGCCTCTTGGCGTGCACCGATCTGCTTCATCTCAATGCGAATGCGGAAGGTCTCGGCATACACTTTAATCAATTGGCGAAAATCCACACGACCTTCGGCAATATAGTAGAAGATAGCTTTGCTGCCATCGCCTTGATATTCCACATCGCCAATCTTCATTTCTAAGCCTAAGGATTTAGCCAACTGACGTGCCTGGATCATGGTAGCTTGCTCTTTAGCGTGCGCATCGGCAGCACGTACTTTATCTTCATCTGTAGCTATACGAATGATATTACGAATCTCGTAGCGTTCCAGATTAATATGCGACTTCTGCATCTGGGTACTCACTAGACGTCCCGTGAGGGTTACCTCGCCCATGTCATAACCTGGATTGGCCTCTACAATTACCACCACGCCTTTGGACAGGGGCAATTGCGAAGAGTTATGATAATATCCTTTGCGTGTGTTTTTGAATTGTACTTCCACCAAATCCGACTCGCTACCTGTTAGAGGAAGGTCACTCAACCAATCCACCACAGGTAACATGTGCTTCGAATTGTGATTCACCGCTTTCTTCGTGATATGACACGAACCATTATCTATGATAAAATCTTCTTTCATATTTTCTTTTTTATTATGTCGAATGTTTTAGGTGTTGTCATTACACCTTACATTATTTCTTCACTAGCACAATCATTTGCAAGCACAAATCAAAGAAAATTATCTTCGCATTGCCGTTTTGCGATATTTGTTGTTCTGCTTTGCTTAATTCATCCATCATGCGCTCTACGTTGCCATCGTGAATAAAAGGGGCAAACTTAGAAGAGAAATTTCGCTCATTCTCCGTTTGATAATTCATAGTAGCTTCGTGGAAATTATAGATGTAGTTCTCTCGCAACTGACGTTGAGCATATTGCAAAAACGCTTTTTGTTTCTCGCGTCCCTCTTTGGCATCCGATATCTCCAGACTCCACTTACGCAACTTCACCAATGCGTCATAATCTTTTTTCTGACCCACTAACCATGCATTACGCATCAAGGCTACAAAATCATCAAAATGTTTACTATCCTGTTCGCTCTGATGTAAGGTCTTTAGCGCCGATAGATAGCTGCCATTCGCAATGTGTGCAATGTCTGCAGTACGCTCTTGACCCAAAGATGGATCGTAGGACTGCAATGCCAACGCTATTTCAGCTTCGCTCAAACGAGGAACACGTATCTCTTGCGTACGGGATAGGATAGTGGATAAGAGTTGCTCTGGATGCTCGCTTACCAGGAGGAATAGGGTTTGTGTGGGTGGCTCTTCAAGCAATTTTAATAGCTTGTTGGCACATTCCAAGTTCATCTTTTCAGGCAGCCAAATGAGCATTACCTTATAGCCATCGCCAAAACTTTTGAGCGACAGTTTGCGCAAAATCTCACCACTTTCTTTCTCGTAGATATATGCTTGCTTGGTTTCTATGCCTAGTTGCTCATACCAATCATCCAAATCAAAATACGATGTCTTGCATAGCAATTCGCGCCATTTTCCCATATAGCTATCACAGACATCACCCGCATCGCTCTTCACAATAGGAAAAGCAAAATGAAAATCGGGGTGCTGCAATTTTGCATATTGCAAACATGTAGCACATTTGCCACAGGAATCCATCTCGGTGCGATGAGGACATGCTATATACTGAGCATATGCCAATGCAAGCGACAGGCTACCCGCGCCAGTGAGTCCGCTAAACAACTGTGCATGGGCTATTCTGCCATCGCGTACCGATTGACGCAATCGCTTCTTGACTTCTTCTTGACCTATGATATCACTAAATCTCATTCCTGTGCTATATTCTTACCCATTACCCTCTCCAAGCCATTACACGCTGTAACTCGCGTTTATCATCGGCTTCGCGGAGCGATTGACGTTTGTCGTAGCTTCTCTTACCTTGGCAAAGTGCAATCTCCATTTTGGCAAAACCTTTTTCGTTGATATACAAACGCAGCGGAATAATAGTCTTACCCGTATCTTGCACTTGACGCTCCAGTTTGCGTAGTTCTTTGCGTGTGAGTAGCAACTTGCGATCGCGACGAGCTTCGTGGTTGCTATATGTACCAAATCGGTATTCAGCTATGTGCATCTGCTTGACCCATAACTCTTTGCCCACAAACTGACAATAAGTATCCACCAGCGAAGCTTTGCTCTCACGGATGGATTTAATTTCCGTACCGAACAACTGAATACCGGCTGTATAACGCTCCAGTACCTCGTAATCGAAGGTTGCACGGCGATTTTTGATATTGATATTACTTTTTAAACGCATAAATTCGTGCAAAGGTACAAAAAAATTTGCAAGTATGCAAAAAAAGTAGTAATTTTGCAGCGAATTTCCGAAAAACGGACAAAAATAACTACAAGACTAAAATTTAGCATTATGTTAAAAGATATTTTATCTATCACAGGCAAGCCTGGACTTTACAAATTAGTCAATCGTGGAAACAATATGTTGATTGTGGAATCGCTCGTTGATGGCAAGCGAATGCCTACATATGCACGCGACAAGATTGTATCCCTTGCAGAGATTTCTATGTACACCATGGGCGAGGATATCGCATTGAGCGAAGTGCTCACCAAGTTGGGTGAAAAAGAGGGTCTCCAAGTAGCTGCTATCGATCCTAAGAAGGCAGACAACGACGAGTTACGCGAGTTCTTTGCAGCTGTATTGCCTGACTTCGATAGAGATCGCGTATATCCAAGCGATATTCGCAAACTCATTCAATGGTACAACGTTCTCATCACCGCTGGTATTACCGATTTCACCATCGAGGAAAACGGTGAGGAGCTCGCTACCGTAGAAGAGCACAAGCAAGAAACTAAGAAACCTGCTCCTAAAGCACAAGTGAAGACGCAAAAAGCAGCTGCTTCATCTGTGAGAACAGGCGTAGGCGCTAAAAAAGGTTGATCCTTCAGGATATCATCAATATCATAGAATCTGTAGCTCCCTTGAGTTACCAAGAAAATTGGGATAACTCGGGACTGCAGGTGGGTGACCGCAATGCAGAGGTTCATGAGGCATTGTTGACCGTGGATGTTACAGAATCCGTGGTCGATGAGGCTATTTCTCTGGGTTGCGATTTAATTATTTCCCACCATCCTCTTCTTTTCCGAGGACTTAAGCAACTCACGGGTAGTACGCCACAAGAGCGATGCGTAGCAAAAGCCATCCGACACCAGATAGCCATCTACTCTGCGCATACATCGATGGATTGCTATTTGCATGGCGTGAGCGGCCGCATGGCTGAGAAGTTGGGCGTGATAGAATATTGCATTTTATCTCCAACACAAGAGAATATTGGTCTAGGTGTTATTGGCTCTTTGGCTCAGCCTATGACGATGCAGGCCTTGGTGGAAAAGATAGCGTCTGTCTTTGGTGTGGAGCATGGGTTGCGCTATGTAATAGGCAAGCAAGACTTGGTGCAGCGCATTGCCATTTGCGGTGGAGCAGGTGCGGACTTGTTGACAGAGGCGATAGCGCAAGGAGCTGATGTGTATGTATCGGCGGACTTTAAGTACCACGAACTGCAAGCGGCTTATGAGCAAATAGGTGTGGTAGATATGGATCATTGGGTGAGCGAACATTTCACGCGCGAAATCTTCGAAGAATTACTATCGCCGCATATCCGCACGCGAGTAGCTACGGTGGACAAAAGTCCTGTACAATATCTATCATCGGTATATCCTACATGATAACCATCCAATAAAGAATATTAACATCAAAACAACATACAATTATGGCAAAAGAAAAAGTAGAACAAGAGTTGACCGTAGAAGAGAAACTGCGTGCTCTTTATGAATTGCAAACCGTAAATTCAAAGATTGATAACCTGCGTATCTTGGCAGGTGAGTTGCCTCAAGAGGTAAAGGATATGGGCGATGAAATCGAAGGTTTGAAGACACGTCTTACTAATATTGAGAATAGCATCAAGGAGTGTGAGACTGGTATCTCTGAGCACCGCGTTCGTATTGAGAACTCTAATGCGGCTATCTCACGCTACAAAGAGCAACAAAACAATGTTCGCAACAACCGTGAGTATGATAACTTGACCAAGGAGATTGAGTACCAAGAGTTGGAGATCGAGGCTTCACAACGCAAGATTAGCAAATTCAAAACTGAATTAGAGGAGCGTCAAGCGGAGAAAGCAAAAACTATATCTGAGATTGAGGATAAGACCGTGGATCTCAACCAAAAACGCAACGAGTTGGATTCTATCTTGGCAGAAACTAAAGAGCAAACAGAGAAATATATGGTGCGTGCTGCTGACTTGGAGAAGCACATTGATGCACGTTTGATTACCGCTTTCCACCGTATTCGCAAAAACGCACACAATGGTTTAGCTGTTGTAAAGGTAGAGCGTGATAGCTGCGGTGGTTGCCATAGCAAGATTCCAGCACAACGCCAATTGGATATTCGTCTGCGCAAGAAAATCATCGTTTGCGAGTTCTGCGGACGTATCTTGGTAGATACTGAAATCGACGCAAAAAAGAAGTAATCCTCTTTATTGATACGTTGACAGAATCCCTTTTTATCCCTCATTAATCGTTTTTAACCGCCCTTAGAGAGACATGGCTGAAGAAATCAAACCTATAAGCACATATAATGATGATAACATCGTCCATCTTGACGACCGCGAGCATATTCGCCGCCGCCCAGGTATGTATATTGGCAAGCTTGGTGATGGCAAGCATGACGACGATGGTATCTACGTACTCATCAAGGAGGCTATTGACAACTCTATCGACGAGTTTCGCATGGGCGAAGGCAAGGTGATAGAGGTGAATGTGCGTCCTTATACCGATGAGAGTGGCTATGTGGGAGAGATGGTTACCGTGCGCGACTACGGCCGTGGTATTCCGCTGGGAAAAATGATCGAGGCGGTGTCGTTGTTGAATACGGGTGGTAAATACGATTCTAAAGCTTTTAAGAAATCCGTAGGTTTGAATGGTGTCGGTACGAAAGCGGTTAATGCTTTGAGTTGGAAATTCGTTGTAGAGAGTTTTCGTGATGGCAAGACTCGTCGCGCTGAGTTTCGACAAGGACACCTCGTATCAGATACAGATATTCAGGATTATACGGGCAATGAGAAACGCGGTACGCGCATAGAGTTCGTGCCTGATAACTCGAAGGGATTATTTGAGAACTATCGCTTCCGTAGCGAGTTTATAGAAACGATGATGCGCAATTATGCGTATCTGAATACAGGACTCTCGTTGGTTTTCAACGGAAAGAAATATGCCTCTAAGAATGGTTTGCTTGACCTTTTGACCGACAATATGACGGTGGATGCGCTCTATCCTATTATTCATCTTCAGGGTGAAGATATAGAAATAGCTCTCACGCATACCAACCAGAGCGGCGAAGAGTACTACTCTTTTGTGAATGGTCAGCATACCATCCAAGGTGGTACACACCAAGTAGCTTTCCGAGAGGCTATAGCCCGCACCATCAAAGAGTTTTTTGGCAAGAATTTTGAATATAGCGACATCCGTAATGGTGTGGTAGCTGCGATAGCTATCAATGTATCGGAACCTGTGTTTGAGAGTCAAACGAAGGTAAAGTTGGGCTCCAAGGACATGGCACCAGAAGGCGGATTGTCGGTAAATAAGTTTGTAGGTGACTTCATTAAGCAGCAGCTAGACAACCATTTGCACAAACATCCAGAACAAGTGGAGGTAATGCTTCAGAAGATTCAAGATTCTGAGAAAGAACGCAAAGCTATTGCTGGTGTTACCAAAGCAGCTCGTGAGCGTGCCAAGAAAAACCTTTTGAACAATCCTAAACTGCGTGATTGTCAGGTGCACTACAACGATGCTAAGCCTACTAAGTCTGCCAAAGATGCGGATGACGATTTGCGTCAGGAGAGTAGCATCTTCATTACCGAGGGTCTTTCAGCATCGGGTTCGATCACCAAGAGCCGCGATGTACGCACACAGGCCGTCTTCTCACTGCGTGGTAAACCACTCAACTCCTTTGGACTAAGCAAATCTGTAGTGTATGAGAACGAGGAGTTTAACTGCCTGCAATCGGCACTTAATATTGAAGATGGACTAGATGAACTGCGCTACAATAAGGTTATCATCGCTACCGATGCCGATGTTGATGGCATGCACATTCGTTTGCTCATGCTCACTTTCTTCTTGCAGTTCTTCCCAGATCTGGTGAAAAAAGGTCACGTCTATATTCTGCAAACACCACTTTTCCGTGTTAAGAACAAAAAGGAAACACGCTATTGCTATTCAGACGAAGAGCGTCTTCAGGCTATTGAGGACCTCAAGCCTAATCCTGAGATCACACGATTCAAAGGTTTGGGTGAGATTAGTCCGGATGAGTTTAAGGGCTTCATAGGGTCTAGTATCCGTCTGGATCAGGTCACATTGCGCAAGGAAGATGCTGTGGAGGACTTGCTCAACTTCTATATGGGCAAGAACACCATGGAGCGCCAACGATTCATCATCGATAATCTTGTAGTAGAAGAAGACGTAGAGTAACCCCTAGTCTCTAAACACTAAACTCTAAACACTAAACGATGCTACCATTGATATTATTTGTCTGCCTCGGTATTGCCATCCTTATCATTTTCGAATTGCGCGCGCGTAAGGAGAAGAAGAATCAGTCTATCTCTATGCCTTCCCTAGATGGAGAGGGCCCTTCTTCTGCCGAGTCTTTTTCTATGGAGGAAGAATCAAGAGAGGCATCCGATGATGGCTGCTGTGGCGAACACCTTGTTTGCGAACGAGAAACGCTTTTGCAGACCAATGCCAAAGTGGAGTATTATGATGATGAAGAGTTAGACGAACTCATCGGTATCCCTGCGGAGGATTATACCGAGGAGCAATATGCGATGTTGCGCTCGGTCTTCGATACCTTGCAGGCTAAGGATGTGCCAGGATGGGTACGTAGTATTCAATTGCGCAACATTCAGTTGCCGTTGGATATCCGCGAAGAAGCTCTGCTTATTGTGGTGGAGCGACGCAAAGCATAAATTCCCCCTATTGTGATGAATAGACTGGCGATGCCCAACCAAAGGGTGTCGTTGGTGCCTATGGTATCTAATATGGCTTTGTCCCACCCTGCACGAGTAGCTGTGAAATAGAGCAGTACAGCCATGGCGTTGTTCGTGAGGTGCATGATGATAGGTATCCATAGGCTACCTGTCCATACCAATGCATAACCAAAAAGTGCACCCATGAGCATACGTGGAATAAAACCATAGAACTGCATATGTATTGCCGAGAATAATATTGCACTACACCAGATGGCTATATGTTGCGCTGAGGCGATGTTGCGCTGAGGCGTGAATAGCTTCTGCAGCACAGCTCTAAAAGTCAACTCCTCGGATATAGCAGGTAGGACAGCCAGTAATAAAAGGTTGATGATCAGTCCGCCCAAGTTGTGTGCGGCCATAAAAGCTTCGGTCAGCTGGGTAGCACTCTCTTCTTTGGCTTTCATCCATGCTTCCAGCGGCTCTAAGAAAGCGGGTAGCACCATTTGTTGGTTGAGATAGCTGAGCATATTGATGGCGGGCAGGGCTACTAGCATGATTCCTATCGCTAGAATAATCAGTTTGCCTCCGAGTTTTCCTTGAGGAGAAAGGCTTTTTTCCGCGGAATCGAAGTCCTTGGTTGTTGGGGTGGATAGTTGTAGCCACTCTAGGGGCTTTGTACTCCAGAGATATGCCATGCATAGCGGCGGAAGAAGAAACATAGCAGCTGCTTGAAATAGCTGTATCCACTTGAGCGAACTCAACGAAAATGGCTGTGGAAAAATAAACATACAGCCTCCAGCAATGATGCTGAATAAGAACATACATCCCAACCATTGGAGGATTTTAATTAGCGTGTTTGCGTGTGCATATTTTCCTTTTAGTGCCATACGAATTGATGTTTTTTGATGTACATGATATTTTTTCGACTGCAAAAGTACAAAAAGAATATGATTTATCAAAGTACAAACGATATTTTTTTGTGTATATGAAAAAAAAATAGTACTTTTGCAAGCTGAAAAATAGATTTCATAATTCAAAAAATTTATAATTCAAGATTCCAATGAAGAACATCAAGTTTCGTTTGACCGTAATGAACTTCCTCGAATTTGCTGTTTGGGGAGCGTATTTAACCTCTATGGGTACTTACCTTGCTACGCATGGTATGGCTACTAATATTGGTTGGTTTTATTCCATTCAGGGTATTGTTAGCCTTTTCATGCCTGCGTTGATGGGTATTGTAGCTGACCGCTGGATTCCTGCGCAAAAGGCTTTGAGCCTATGCCATGCTTTGGCGGGTGTATTTATGATTGCTACTGGTGCATATGCTTTGATGGCTGGCGAGGGTGTAGCTTTCTCAACTCTCTTTACCCTTTATACGGCTTCTGTGGCGTTCTTTATGCCTACGCTTGCGCTCAGCAATTCAGTAGCTTATACTGCGCTCACACAAGCTAATCTGGACACCGTAAAGGCTTTTCCTCCTATCCGAGTGCTTGGTACTGTAGGTTTTATCGTAACGATGTGGGTAGTGGATCTCTGCGGTTTTCAAGCTACACCTAACCAATTCTTGGTGAGTGGTGGACTCAGCATCGTGCTCGCTATTTATTCGCTCAGCTTGCCTAAGTGTCCTGTGAAGGGACATGTGGAGACCAAGTCTTTTGTAGAGGCTATGGGCTTGGAGGCATTTGCGCTCTTTAAGCAAAAGAAAATGGCGGTTTTCTTCATCTTCTCTATGTTGCTAGGTATGTGTTTGCAAATCACCAACGGCTATGCTAACCCATTCATTACCAGTTTTGGCGCGATTGAGGAGTTTGCTGATACTTTTGGTGTGCAACACGCTAATATGCTCATTTCTATTTCACAAATCTGCGAGGCATTGTGTATCCTGTTTATCCCATTCTTCCTCAAGCGTTTTGGTATCAAGTCTGTGATGCTGATGGCTATGTTTGCATGGGTATTGCGCTTTGGTTTGTTTGGCGCAGGTGATCCAGGTATGCCAGGTGTGATTTTGTTTGTATTGAGTTGTATTGTCTATGGCTTTGCCTTCGACTTCTTCAATATCTCTGGTTCGCTCTATGTGGATCAAGAGACCGACCCTAGCCAACGCTCTAGCGCGCAAGGTTTGTTTGTGATGATGACCAATGGTTTTGGTGCTACTGTAGGTACTTTGGCAGCACAAGCTATTGTAAACCACTTTGTAAATGCTGAGGCTGTTATTGCAGAAGGTCCTATGGCTATCTGGCAAGGCTGGCAAACCAGTTGGTATATCTTTGCTGCATTTGCTTTGGTAGTGGCTTTGGCGTTCTGGGTAATCTTCCCTAAAACCCCTGTGAAGAAAGACTAATAGGCTAGATATAGATTGAAAATAAACCCCAAAAGCTAGCAACTTTTGGGGTTTATTGTTTTATATCAGAATGTGATTATATCCTGCATCTTATAGGGTCTCCAATACGCGTTGTAGCCATTGCCAGCATTTGCCAGTAGAGGCGATGTTCAAGCGTTCTTGTGGAGAGTGTACGCCGAACATTTGTGGACCGATAGATACCATATCCAAATATGGATATTTCTCCAAGAACAAACCGCACTCCAATCCTGCGTGGATAGCCAATACTTTTGGTTCTGCTTGGAAGAGGTCGGAATATGCTTTCTTGGTCACTTCCAACAATGGAGATTTAGGGTTAGGTGCCCAACCTGGATAGCCATCGCCGTGTGTCACCTCATCGCATGCCAATGCCAGAGCGCACTCTACCATTTGCTTGATATCGTGCTTCTTGCTCTCGATGGATGAGCGTTGGCTGGTGTTTACCTCAATATACGCACCCTTATCATCCTCTTTCATTTTCACGCTAGCTAGGTTGGTGCTGGTTTCCACCAATCCTTCCATGGTCTTGGACATAGCTGTCATACCATGAGGGCATGCATAGAGCGCTTTGATAAGCACGTTGGTCTTGTCTGCAGGGATAATAGTCTGAGGCATATCGGTAGTCTCAAGCGACATGGTAAAATCCTTCTCTATATCGCCAATCTCAGCTTCGATAGTAGCGATATAGTGGTTGAGCATCACGCGTATATCCTCTTTGTTGGGCATAGGGATTATGATTACGGCTTCTGCTTCGCGAGCGATAGCATTGCGCAGGTTACCGCCATTGATGCTTGCTAGTTGCATATCGAATGCTGCCTGTACTTGATAGAGGAAGCGAACGAGTATCTTATTGGCATTGCCACGACCTTTGTTGATGTCGTCGCCAGAGTGACCACCCATGAGTCCGCTTACTTTGAGGCGGATGGCCAGTTTATCGCCTGTTGCCTCTAGCTTCATTGCCTCATAATGCATTTTCGCCAAGGTGTCAATACCGCCAGCGCAACCGATAAACACTTGTCCGTCGTCTTCTGAGTCAAGGTTGATGAGTTGTTTGCCATTGAGACAACCGTCTTGCAAGCGGAAAGCGCCTGTGAGACCTGTCTCCTCGTCCACGGTAAAGAGGCATTCCAGCGCAGGGTGTTTTATGCTGTCGGAAGTGATGGCTGCCAACATAAGTGCCATACCAATGCCGTTATCTGCACCAAGGGTAGTGCCTTGAGCTTTGATAAACTCGCCATCGATATAGGTGTGGATAGGGTCGTTGTCAAAATCGTGAACGGTATCGTTATTCTTTTCGCATACCATATCCATGTGTGCTTGTAGAATAACGCCTGGTTTGTCTTCGTAGCCAGGGGTAGCAGGCTTGCGCATGATGATATTGCCTGCTTCATCTACAGTATATTCCAACTCGTGCTTTACGGCAAAAGCCTTCAGCCATTCGATGATCTTGCCTTCGCGCTTGGATGGGCGAGGCACTTGGGTAATCTCATGGAAAATAGAGAAAACCTCTTTTGGTTGTAATTCGCTGATATTCATATTTTTTTGTATTTTAGTGTATAGTGTAAAGTGTATAGGCGAGTAGAATACGGCTTCGCCGCTAACCCTTACCTCTCAACTCTCAACTTTCAACTTTCAACTCTCAACTTTTATTCATGTGCCACAACAGGAGCAATCTCTTGCAAAAACTCTGTTGGATAAGCTACGCGGTTAGGAGATTCTGGTAAACCATATTCGTTGCGTTTGAACTTGCCATTTTCCTCTTTGCGTTGTTGTCCGTCGAGATACTTGGTAAAGAGGTAGATGCTGAGTTGCTTCCATGCTTGATGTGAGCGCTCTGCTTGTGTGAGTGAGTATTTGGTGAGCCATGCTTTAGCTTTTTCAGGACTGAGTTCTGCTACCGCTTGGTCCACTACTTCCACTTGCGAGTTGAATTTATCCTCCCATGCTTTTTGCACTTTTTGGATATCTGGCAACATAGCCGAATACTTGGTGTATGCCCAGTTTGCTACGATATTGTAGGTCCACCATGCTGATGTAGGCGAATAGGTATATAGGTCGCCGTTGCCCTCTTTGAAGCACTCTGGAACAGCGCTGATGGTGCTGTATATAGGCACATAGAGTGAGGTAGCTGCATCGTCCACACCAAACCAAAGGATACCACCAGCCTTAGCGCTCTCATAGCCACGCATTTGTGCTACGAAGGACCATGCTGTTTGTTGGGTAGCAATAGGACGCTCATACCAATAGGTGGTAGAGTCCAGTTGGAAGCTTAATGAACCATAGCGCAGTTTACTATTCCATGGACCTGCGTCAGGACCTTGGGTGATATCGAGTGGGGTACCTTCGTATTGGTCGCGCATGCAGTCTTTGAGTTCTTGTGCGCTCACCTTGTGATTAGGTTTGATGTAAAGTGGCATACGTTCGCCTGCGTACTTGCCGCCTGTCTCAACGAAGGTCTTGCCAGAAGCGAAGTCAAAGTATTGTGCCATATCATCGGAGAACTTGTTAAAGAATGCCCATACGCGTGCTTCGCATACGTACAAACCAGAAAAGTCGTATGGTGCATATGCTTCTTGGAAATTAAATTCGGCATCTTTGCCCTCATAGTAGCCTTGTTTACGGGCGAAATCCACCACATCTTTGCTCCACATCCAGTTCTTTTTATCTTTGAAGTTGATGGTGGTGAAGCGAGCTTGGTTAGCGTGTGCTGCGATGCAGTCGTCTGGGATGCGTTGTGCTACCCATACGGCACCTTTCTCCACTTTGCCTTTGCCGATAAGCTCCATGAGCCATACCTCGTTAGGGTCAGCGATAGAGAAGGTCTCGCCGCTGCTAGCATAGCCGTATTCAGCCACGAGTTCGGTCATACACTTGATAGCTTCGCGTGCGGTCTTGCAGCGCTCGAGCGCGATGTAGATGAGTGATCCGTAGTCGATACCTTCGCCACTCTCCAGTTCAGGACGACCGCCCCAGGTGGTCTCGCCGATAGAGAGTTGGTGTTCGTTCATGTTACCTACTACGCTGTAGGTATGAGCTACTTGTGGGATAGTGCAGAGTGGTTTACCGGTATCCCAGTCATTTACTTCGCGCACAGCACCTTCAGTATGATCGGCTGCGGGAGCAAAGTGCAAAAAGCCATATAATGAATAACTATCGGCTGCATACGAAATCATCGTACTGCCGTCCACAGAGGCATCTTTGCCTACTACAAAATTGGTGCAAGCCATGCCTGCTACCCATGCGCCACATAGCGCCATTATCAAATAAATCTTTTTCATATCTTCTGTGTCTCTAAACTGTAGCCCCAACGGGGCGTCCTCTAAACTCTAAACAGTAGCAGCAGCGTCCTCTAAACTGCGCTTCGCGCCATACGCCGCCACGATATGTTGTACCAGGTGGTGTCGAACAATATCTTTCTGCGTAAACTCCACCATAGCGATACCGCGAATATTCTTCAGGCGTTCGATAGCATCTTTCAGGCCCGATTTCTGACTAGCGGGCAAGTCTATTTGTGTTAGGTCGCCTGTGATGATCATCTTGCCGTTCACGCCTAGTCGTGTGAGGAACATCTTGAGTTGTGCGGTGGTAGTGTTCTGCGCTTCGTCTAGGATGACGATAGCATCTGCCAATGTGCGACCACGCATGAAAGCCAGAGGAGCAATCTGTATCACACCACGCTCCATGTATTCGTTGAGTTTAGCCCCAGGAATCATGTCTTGCAAGGCATCGTAGAGTGGTTGCAGATAGGGGTCGATCTTCTCTTTCATATCGCCTGGGAGGAATCCCAGTTTCTCGCCTGCTTCCACGGCAGGTCGTGAGAGGATGATTCGCTTCACCTCACGGTTCTTGAGTGCGCGTACTGCCAAGGCGATAGCGCAATAAGTCTTGCCGCTACCCGCAGGTCCGATAGCAAACAGCAGGTCGTTCTCATCATAGGCATCCACTAGCAGCTGCTGATTGGCGCTGCGCGCCACGATGGACTTGCCGTTGACACCATGCAGGATGAGGTTGTCTTGCAAAAACTCGTTGGGCTGCTCGCCGTGGAGCAATTGCAGTATCTGTTGCTCGTTGAGGGTGTTATTTTTGATGCAGAAAGCCTCGCATTTGCGCAGGTTTTGCTCAAAGCGTTTGATAGCTGGATCCGAGCCAATAATCTTCACTTGATAGCCGCGTGCAACTACCTGCACGTTGGGGTGCTGGTTCTTCAAACACAGGATATTGATGTTGTTTACGCCATAGAAAGTGGCTGTATCCAATGCGTCGCTAAGTTCGATAATTACTTCCATGTTGAATCGGTCTGATACGTAATCGGGGACAAAGTTACTAAAAAATAGTGAATTATACAAACAAACAGCATAAAATAACGAATATTCTTGCAAATGTGCGATATTTTTAGTACTTTTGCGCCCTATTTTTGTAATATGCCCTATTTGGGCGATGTAACGGAAAATTTATAGAACAACATACAAACATGGAACAAGAAGAAAGAAGTCTCAATTTCATTGAGCAAATCGTAGAGAAAGATCTGCAAGAAGGTAAGAACGACGGACGCATTCAGACTCGTTTCCCACCTGAGCCAAACGGTTACTTGCATATTGGTCACGTAAAGGCCATCTGCATGGACTTTGGTATCGCTGAGAAATACAACGGCGTGTGCAACCTCCGTTTTGATGATACCAACCCTGTGAAGGAGGATGTAGAGTATGTAGACTCTATCCAGCAAGACATCGCTTGGCTGGGATTCAAGTGGGGAAACATCTACTACGCTTCCGACTATTTCCAACAGCTCTACGATCTCGCTATTGAGTTTATCAAACAAGGCAAAGCGTATATCGACGAGCAAACGGCTGAGCAGATTGCTGAGCAAAAAGGTACGCCTACCGAAGCTGGTGTGGCTTCTCCATACCGTGATCGTCCAATCGAGGAGAACCTCCGCCTCTTCCAAGCTATGCAAAACGGCGAGATCGAGGATGGCAAGATGGTACTTCGTGCGAAGATCGACATGGCTAATCCTAATATGCACTTCCGCGATCCTATCATGTATCGCATCATCACTACCCATCCTCACCATCGTACTGGTCGCCGTTGGAACGTATATCCAATGTACGACTTCGCACATGGTCAGTCCGACTATTTCGAGGGCGTGACACACTCTATCTGTACGCTGGAGTTTGTGGTGCATCGTCCACTGTATGACTATTATATCGATCAATTCATCACAGGCGACTATCGCCCACGTCAGTATGAGTTCAATCGTCTGAACATCACCTATACCGTGATGTCGAAGCGCAAGATGCTCCAACTCGTGAAGGAGGGACTTGTAAGCGGTTGGGACGATCCTCGTATGCCTACCGTATGCGGTCTTCGTCGTCGTGGTTATACCCCAGAGGCTATCCGCGCCTTTATCGATAAGATCGGCTACACCAAGGTAGAGGGTATGATCGACCTCGGCTTGCTCGAGCATACTGTGCGCGAGACACTCAAGGAGACTGCACCACGCGTGTGCGCTATCTTCGATCCTGTGAAACTCGTCATCACCAACTATGAGGGCGAGGGCGAGACTATCGTAGCGGAGAATATCGACGGTCATCCAGAGTTGGGTACCCGCGAGATGAAGTTCGCTAAGGAGCTCTATATCGAGCGTGGTGACTTCCAAGAGGAGGGCGATAAGAAGTTCTTCCGCTTGAGTCCTGGTGGTCGTGAGGTACGTCTGAAAGCTGCATATATCATCCAAGCTACGGGCTGCGAGAAGGATGCTGAGGGCAATATCACTACTGTATATGCTACCTATGATCCAGACTCTAAGTCAGGTACCGAGGGTGGTAACCGCAAGACCAAATCTACTATCAACTGGGTAGAGTGTGAGAGTTGTGTGGATGCAGAAGTTCGTTTGTACGACCGTCTCTTCGCGTGCGAGAACCCATCTGCTGAGGAGGGTGATTTCCGCGACTTGCTCAATCCAGATAGCTTGAAGGTTGTCAACTGCAAGATCGAGGGTGCTTTAGCTGCTGAGAAGAAAGCGGTAGAGGTAGTGGATGGTATTGCTAAGTGCCAAAACTACCAATTCCTCAAGCATGGTTATTTTGTAGTAGATCCAGATACAACGGCTGAGAAGCTTGTCTTCAACCGTACTGCGTCGCTCAAAGACAACTGGCAAAAGTAGTTACGCGAGCGTAGCGAGCCATATTCGTGAGTGAAGCGAACCACTTTCGTGAGTATGCAAATACGAACTCAAAACGGTAAGCAATATGTTCTCTGTGCGTGGAGGCGGCGTTTTGTTCGCCTCACGCCAGAAGAGCTAGTGCGCCAGACCACGTTGCAATTATTGGTGGAGCATTATGCTTATCCGCATCATCTTATTGCGGTAGAGGTGCCCATTGATGTGGCTGGTAAGACTAAGCGTTGTGATGCTATTGTGTATGATCAGCATATGCAAGCATTGATGCTTATTGAGTTTAAGGCTCCGTCTGTAGCTTTGTCTCAGGAGGTTTTTGATCAAGCGGCAGTTTACAATTATCGATTGAATGTTCCTTATCTGATGCTATGCAATGGTGTGAATTCAATCATTGCGAAGATTCAGGATCAGCAGCGTGTCTTTCTAGCGTGTATTCCTACGTATAGTGAGTTATAGAGTGTAGGGTTTAAAATACAAAAAGCAATCCTTTTGGGTTGCTTTTTTTGTATACTTCTCACCGTAAATGCCATGCTGTTTAGTGAACGCGCCTCTGGCTGCCTACTAATTAGAGTTGACAACCATTGTCTTAAATAACTATCCCTTTGAGCGCGGCAGGGATATTGATTGCCGCGCAACGTTGTCGCCATTGTCGTTAAAAACAAAATCCCCTTGAGCAAGCGCATGTTGGAGCGCGCAGTTAAGTACGTCTATGTTGTTGGAAATTGTCTAAAGTTGTCACTCTTGTTGTCGATATTGTCGTTAAATATTCCTCCTCATCTCTTTACAACACCACCTTATGTTGTTCGTCGCCTTGGATGATGAGGTACACGCCGTGGCTATTGGTTGGGAGTTCGTTGCCCACCTTGCGTCCCATGATGTCGTACACTTGTTTTTCTGTGGTGCTATTGATGTTGGTCACGTGGCTTGCCACGGCTGTCCATTTGGCGTATAGTGTACCTTTCCAGCCTTCTGGTATCTCGGTATATTTAGCTCCGCGCATACCTTTGTTGTTGTACCAACCACCGAACGCGTATCCGGTTTTGTATGGTATAGGCAGGATATAGGGTTCTTCCACGTATGTAGGGAGTTCCACGTCTACTGATCCGCCGTTGAGTTCCCAGAATATCATAACTGGGTAGTCATACACGCCTGTACCTTGGAATACGGTGGCATCGTGTTCGATGCCGTAGCGGTCGTAGCTGCAAACGGCTAAGTTGAGTTGGCTGATATCGCCCAGACCGATAAGGTTCACGTAGTTGTTATAGGTCATTTGGTACAGGTATTTTGGATTGCCCATGGCCTCATCCAAACTCATTTCGCGTGGATAGGCATAGATGGTGAATCGTTCTGCTGTAGGGTGTGACCATGATAGGATAGAGTCGTTTTGTACCAGGTCGGTAGGTGCAGAGATGTGTTCTATATTCTTCCAGTCCATTGGAGGTGCCAATGCTTTTTGTTGGAAGTGTGATATCTTCAGGTCGCGATGCAATTGTACGTAGGCGGTAGTGTGGAAGAATACTGATCCGGTGTATCCCGACGATAGGTTATCGCGGTTGGTGTCCAGTTGTCGTTGTATTTCCACCACGCCGTCGCCGTAGCCAGAGAGACCTGCATCAGGATCTGTAGCACCATAGGCTGCTTGCGATGGGAAGAGATGCACGCGTTGTCTGTTAGGCAAACTATTGGAGAAGTGTTCGCATACGGTTTGCGACCACCATTTGCACAAGGTGATATAGCTTTGTCTGGTAGCTTTGGTTGACCAATACATCTGTGGAGCTAGGTAGTCCACCCATCCTTGTTTAGCCCATTCTACGGCATTGCAATAGAGGTAGTCGTATGATTCCATGGCGCTGATACCTGCAGGCAATGTTATGCCATAAGCTTGAGCGGCAGCGGCTTTTTGGCTCCAGTTGCCGGGGATACCCATACCGAAGCGCACCCATGGTTTTACTTCTTGTATTGCCTTGTATAGTTTGTAGATCACGGAATCCACGTTTGCGCGTCGCCAGTCGTCGTCGGTGCTGCCATCTCTATCCATATCTTTTAAGCCACTTGGTTTGTAGAGTGCTTTAGACTCAGCATCTTCGCTACTGGTGCCGCCATAGGCATAGAAGTAGTCGTCCATGATCACGCCATCGATATCGTAGTTATTGATGATTTCCATCATCACCTTGTGTACGTATTCGCGTGCTTCTGGGTAACCAGGGTCAATGATTTGTCCTTTGAAGGAGCTGTTGTTGTATTTGATGATCCATTGTCCCGCGTTTTTCCACACGAGATCAGCGGTGTCTAGTTTGCCGGATGATGTTACTCGGAATGGGTTGATCCACACGTGTAGTTCTATTCCGCGTTTGTGTGCTTCTTCTATGGCAAAGGCGAGTGGGTCATAGCCTGGGTCGCCGCCACGTGTGCCGGTGAGCATATCCGACCATGGCTCATAGCTAGATTGGTAGATTGCATCGCAGAAGGAGCGCACTTGTATGCAAGCGGCGTTCATATTGCCTTTGGCCATGACGTTGAAGATGTCGCAGAGGGATTCTTTTTGTGCATCTGCGTTGCGTGATTTTGGCCAGTCGATACCAAAACCTGTGGTTAGCCATGTAGCGCGAAACTCGTGCTTAGGTTGTTGAGCGAACAGACAACTAGTTGCTAGTAGGGTAGCAAACAGGAATAGCGTAATTTTTTTCATCTAATTTTTGAATTTGTGCATTTTCGCTACAAAGTTACTACTTTTTTTTGAAACCACAAAATATATGTATAAATTTGTAGACGCATGCCATATAACGCCTCGGCGCCCTACACTCTCCACCCTAATTTTCTTTTTCTTCGCCTCACCAATGCAGCGCGCTGCATTCTTTTGAGAAGAAGAAAAAATTGTCCTTGATTTTTAATTATTTTTGTAGCCATCAAAGATGGCGTATTTTTGTTTCAAAAAAATAATTGTCAATAATTGTCGACTATAATTGATATAAATTGTCTTTAAACACACACTTTTGTTAAGATTTCCACTTCTTTTACCTCTCTTATACCTTGCCACAAAACACCGACCAATCTCCGTGAGACGAGCGAGAGAACGCCGAGAGAAGGTCCTACCACTAAAAGGTATCAATTCTTAATATTTGCTTCTTTGTTCTCTCTTGTTACCTGAGTATTTCTTCCGCATTTTTGCGCGCAGATTTGCGCAATTTTAAAGTACAACTTTAAATTTGCGCAATTATGGAGCAGTTGTTCGGGAATTCCGAATAACTGTTAATGGTTCAAAAACTGCGCAATCCCATCGCGCAGTTGTTGCAAAACTTACAACAACTGAAGTGGAACATTGAGTGGTTGTTCGGAAATTCCGAATACCCACTTCAGTATCCGAGTAACCCTTGGCAACTCAGAAAAATCGGAAATCCTGATTTTTATATCCCTCCTCTAAACTCTAAACTATAGCGCAGCGTTCACTAAAAGAACAGATTTTTTAAGCCCCTGACAAGTTTTAGCGTCAACCGGTAACAATTTGTTACCAGTTCAAATTGTGTGCTGCGGACCTTAGGAAACTTAACGATAATCACAAAAATTGCAAAATAAGACGGTTTGACATGCGAAAAATTGCAAAATAAGACATTTTATTTGTATGTGTCATGACATTAAACAACTGCGGCTCCGCCGCCACACTCTACACCTTACACCAATAAAATCGCCCCAAAAAGCGATTTTATTTGCATAAATGCAAAAATTTTCGTATCTTTGCAGGCTAATTGTATTGTAATCAAACGAAATGAACATGATAGCACCGATAAAAAGATATTGTTTTTCAGGACACGAAAC
>JAEIGA010003140.1_pt1 | contig 26006 bp, 18 predicted proteins | sample 9270691 | NCBI WGS metagenome assembly JAEIGA01 (sample SAMN17057246, study PRJNA624740) | gut metagenome | biome: biome; isolation source: fecal sample | host: Bos grunniens | place: China: Xizang | collected 2019
CAACCAAGCGAGTACAAGAAGTACGATAACAAATGGAGCCATCTTGATTGTCCAGTCAACGAAGCTGATGCCCATACCCTGTGATGAGAGGTAGTCAAGGGCAATCATATTTGGAGGTGTACCGATTGGTGTAATCATACCACCAAGGTTTGCACCTACGGGGATAGCCAAAGCAAGCGCAATGCGGCCCTTGCCGTCAGCAGGCAAAGAGCGGAGCACCGGTGTGAGGAACGCCAACATCATAGCTGCTGTTGCGGTGTTGCTCACGAATGCCGAGAAGATGGCTGTAACAAGGATAAAACCGAGCAATACAACCTCTGAACGTGTACCGAAAGGCTTCAGGAGAACGCGTGCAAGAGCAACGTCGAGCTTAACCTTTGTCAAACCGATTGCAAGCACAAAACCACCGATGAAGAGCATAATTGTGGGGTTTGCGAAGCAAGCCATAATGCTCTTGAATGGTACCAGGCCGGCACCGTCCTCGGGGCGAAGGAAGTTGAACGCACTTGTTGAAACAGTAAACAGCATTATTGTTACAACAATCATTGAAGTAACCCACGAAGGCATAGCCTCGGTAAGCCACATAAGCGCAGCAAAGACAAACAATGAGATGATGCGCTGGTGAATAACTGTCAAGCCTTCAATGCCGAATGACTCTGTTGGCAAAAGTGCGATAACTGATGTTATTGCAACAATAAAAATCAGCTTGATTGCATTGAGAGGTAACTTTCTCTCTCTGTTGTGGGATTTGTTTTTCTGGATTTTTTCCAGAACCTTGTATCCCGGGAAATTTTTAAACATAGTTGATTAATTATTTAAATGAATATTCAGTTTTTATCAATATCCCAAAAATTTGCACAAATTTACAACCTATAATTTATTTTCACACTATTTATTTATCATTTTTTGCGATAACATCTATCGGAAATAACGATGTTGTATAATATTCGTTAAAAAATGGAGGAAATGACTGTTTCTACCTAATTTTAGTGTATATTCGCATATTAACTTTAAAAATCGTAAATATGAAATGTATAAATATTCCCAAGATTGTTCCCAACGGCGATTTGGACAAGGTTTTTGAGACTCTGCCATTGCACGCCATAGACTGCTGCAATTGGCCTGTCGAGTTCCCATACACCCCCGCTGCCGGCTTCAAGGTTTTTCACGATGGCAAGCGCCTGTATATAAAGTTCCTTGTCACCGAGAACGATATTAAGGCTGCTGTAACCGAGGATCAGGGACGCACCTGGACCGACCCCTGTGTCGAGTTCTTTGTATCGCCCCAGGGCAACCTCGACTACTACAACTTCGAGTGTACCTGCACCGGAAAGCTTTTGCTTGCCTGGCACCCCGATGGCGCTCCAAAGGAGGCTGCAGACCAGGCTGTGCTCGACAGCGTTGAGAGAAGACCGTCGTTGGGTACTGAGCCTTTTGAATTGCGCACCGGCGAGCATTCGTGGAGCGTGATTGAGGTGATACCGGCAACAGCACTCTTTCGCAGTGGCGTGGAGTCGTTCGATGGCAAGGAGATGACTGCAAACTTCTACAAGTGTGGCGACGAGCTCCCCACCCCGCATTTTCTCTCCTGGAACCCAATTGAATGGGACGGTCCGAGTTTTCACCGCCCCGAACAGTTCGGAAAGCTCGTCTTCGAATAACATAAACCGTTTGAAACTCAAAAAAGCATTTCCCGAACATAATGCATTCGGGTTGTGTTGAAAGAAAGCAACTTCGCACAATACAGCTATGAAAAGGTTTCTTGCTTCACTTCTTATCATCCTTACAATCCCCTCGGTGCTTTGCGCACAGAGGGTAGGACTTGTTATGAGCGGTGGTGGCGCACGCGGCCTTGCACATATAGGTGTCATCAAGATGCTCGAGGAGAACAATATCCCCATCGACTATGTTGCCGGAACCTCTATGGGTGCCATTATTGCTGCCCTCTACTCAATGGGTTACACGCCTGATGAGATGATTGAGGTGATGAAGACCGAGGATTTCCAGCGTTGGTACACCGGCACGATGGACCAGAAGTATATGTTCTATTTCAAGAAGAATAAGGATGTCCCCGACCTTGTAAACCTTCATTTCGACCTCAAGGACTCGCTTTCCATTGTCAAGCCATCGGCCCATCTGATTAAGTCGGCGCCTATGAACCTTGGCTTTATGGAGATTTTTGCCGGCTACACCGCTGCCTGCAAGAACGACTTCGACAAGCTGATGGTGCCTTTCAGGTGTGTGGCTGCCGATGCGTACAATAAAAAGCAGATAGTATTTTCCGAGGGCGACCTTGGCGATGCCGTGCGTGCATCAATGAGCTATCCATTCTTCTTCAAACCCATAAAGGTCGACAGTGTGTTGCTCTATGACGGAGGACTCTACAACAACTTCCCGCGCGATGTTATGGAGGAGGAGTTTGCCCCCGATATTATAATAGGTAGTGTCGTGAGCAGTGCATCCTCTATGCCCGATGCCCGCGATGTGATGAGCCAGGCCGAGAACCTCATAATGGGTCGCAGCGACTACACCCTGTCCCAGGAGAAGGGAATTCTGTTCGATATGCAGATAAAAGGGGTGAGCCTTATGGATTTCCATAAGATAAACTCCATTTCACGTACAGGGTATGAATTTGCCTGCCAATATGCCGACTCTGTCAAGCAACGCATCAAACGACGCGAGGATGCCGAGATACTTGCTGCCCGCCGCAAGGCTTTCAGGGAGCGTGTGCCCGAATTTGTCTTCAATGAAGTTGTCGTGCACGGAGTGAACAAGGAGCAGGCAAAGTCCATTTCAAACGAATTTCACAAGCGTGGGCACAGGTTCACACTCGAGGATTGCCGAAAGAGTTTTTATGGCCTCCTCTCGGGTGAAATGATAGAGGATATCATCCCTCACGCTGTCTATAACGAACAGGACAGTGCGTATGCGCTCCATCTCGATGTTACCCTGAACCCCCACTTTACACTCAAAATGGGTGCGGCCGTGTCAACTACCATCTCGAACCAGATATACTTTGGACTCCATTACCGCACGCTGAAAAACCACTCAAAGGAGTTCGTGCTCGACGGTCATTTCGGTAAGGTATATAATAATGTACAACTTATGGGGCGTGCCGACTTCCACACATCGGTGCCTGTGTCGCTCAAATTCATCGGTTCATACTCCACCATCGACTATTACAATATGAACTATCTGTTCTCGAACGAGAACCTGGTGGCCTTGAATCACCAACGCGAATATTTTGCAAAGATGAAGGTGATGTTCCCTTTTCTTAATCGCAGAAAAGCTGTAATAGGAATTGGGCTCGGCAATATAAAGGACGAATATATACAGTCGTATATAATGAACCTCAACGCCCCCAAATACGACAGCAACGAGTCGACGCTGTTCAGTGGCTCAATGAGGTTCGAAGGGAACACGCTCAACAAAAAGGTGTTCCCCACCGAGGGTATGCACGAAACACTCATTGCCCAGTTTGTTGTCGGGAAGGAGAAGTATCAAGGAACTGTCAACTTCCAGAACAACGAACAGTTCCTGTCGTGGCTGCAGGTAAGCTACACACGAAGGGATAATTTTAACCTCAGTGACAAGTTTACCCTTGGTACCTATGCCCAGTTGTTCTATTCGACAAGGCGACTCTCCAAGACCTATCAGGCAACAATGATGCAGGCTGCGGCGTTTACCCCCACGCAGAACAGTATTTTTACCTATGACCCGAAATTCCGTGCCAACCAGTTTGTGGCCGGTGGAGTGATTCCAATTTTCAAGATGAACAATTATTTGCAGGCCCGTCCCGGTATATATGCATTCATCCCTTACCGCAAAATCTATGAAAAGAGCGACGGAACTGCCTATTACAAGAAAGAACGCTTCAACGACTTCCAATATATCTTGGATTTGACCATTGCGGCACAATTCTCGAATATTGCTGCCAGTGCATTCGTAAACTATTATAGTTCAAACCCAAAGCGTGTCAATCTGGGTATTTCGCTTGGATGGTTTATGTTCAACGAACGCTTCCTGGAATAAAAAAATAGATTTTTTTGAAAAAAAAGTTGTGCAAAAATTTGCAGGTATAAAAAAAAGCAGTACCTTTGCACTGTCAAACGAAAACAACACGTTCTGACAACAAAAAAATGGCCTCGTAGCTCAACTGAATAGAGCATCTGACTACGGATCAGAAGGTTACAGGTTTGAATCCTGTCGAGGTCACAAAGGAGTTCTGCGGAACTCCTTTTTTTATGCAAAACACTTTATTCTTTAATTTATGGACAAGGTCTCGGACAACCCTTTAAAAAACCGAAAGGACAGCCAAAGTGCATTGATGGCTGTCATTGCGATATTCGTTACGCTCTATCTGGTGTCGAACATTATGGCCGTCAAGGTCATTGGTCTGTTCAATCTTTTCTATTTCGATGCAGGTACAATAACTTTCCCCTTTGCATATATGCTTGGCGATGTGCTTACCGAAGTGTGGGGCTACAGGACAACACGCAAGGTGGTGCTGCTCACATTGTTTTGCAACATACTGCTTGTCTTGTGTACACAGATTGGTGTGTGGTTGCCTTCGCCCGATTATCTTGCCGAGAGTGAAGCTGCATACAACGCCATCTTCTCGTATGTTCCACGCATTGTTCTGGCCTCCTTGACGGGATTTCTGCTTGGCGAGCTCTCAAATGCCTGGTTGATGGAAAGAATCAAGTTCAGGACACGCGGACGCCATCTATGGGTGCGCACTATTGGCAGTTCGGCAATAGCATATGTATTCGACTCGCTCCCGTTTGTGCTCATCGCATTCGCCGGTGTTGTTTCGGGACACGACCTGTTGATGATGATACTTTTCCAGTACTTCTCCAAATTGTCTATTGAGGTTCTCTTTGGTACTCCAATGGCCTATGCTGCCATTTATGGACTGAAGAAAATTGTCAGAAAAGGATAATATGCAACGCTACTCTCTCATTACAGAAAAGTTTCCCCGCGAATTTCTGTTGCTGCAGGGAACAGGATGCCGCTGGGCGCAATGCACATTCTGTGATTATCACAGCGACTGCAGTGACACTCCTTTCGAGATAAACCGACAGGTCCTGCAACTGGTGACAGGCAAGTATGGAGTCCTGGACATAATCAATTCCGGCTCGGCAATGGAGCTCGACAGCGAAACCATAGCGATGATTAAGGAGGTTGTTGCTGCAAAAGGCATAAAGGTAATATGGTTCGAGGCACATTATATGTACCGTCACCGTCTTGACGAGTTTGCCAAGCAGTTTGCCCCGGCTACCGTAAAGTTCCGTTGTGGAATAGAGAGTTTTGATTCGGCCCTGCGCTCAAGTTGGAGAAAAGGTATTCCGGCAGATGTCACCCCAAGTGATGTTGCGCGTTATTTCAAGGGTGTCTGTCTGTTGTGTGGCACGGTAGGCGACAGCAAGGAGAGAATATTGAATGACATAGCCATCGCAAAGGAACACTTTGAATATTTCAGTGTGAATCTTTTCTGCAACAACAGCACTGCCGTAAAAAGGGATGAAGAACTTGCTGCCTGGTTTGTGAAGGAACTCTACCCTGCCTTGAAGGATGACAACCGTATTGAGGTTCTTGTAGAGAACAGCGACCTTGGTGTGGGATAAGGTTCAAGCACAAACTGTGTGGTTAAAACTGAAAAGTGAAGGCTCTCTTTTTTATTGGGTAGCCTGGTCAAAGATGGTCCCCAGCCTTGTAGGGGTTAAAGTCAAAAGTAAGTGTTCCCAAAGATTATGGATTACACAAACGGTGTTACCAACGTAACCAGCCAACCACAGAAACGACGCCACCAGCAACGTTGCTTGTATATTTCAGTTGTCATCCTGTAACTGTTCTGCTTGTCGAGGTCAATGTAATGATAGAGTTCGTCGGTATCCTCCTTGCCGAATATGAACAGGTTTGTCTCATAGTCATATATCAGGCTACGGCTGTTGAGGTTTGCCGAGCCAATTGTGCAGAACTTGCCGTCCACGCACATCACCTTTGAATGGTTGAATCCGCCGGTGTACATATACACCTCTGCCCCACGTTTCATCAGCTTGTAGGCCACACGCCACACACCGTCGGGAATCATTGGAATGTCGCCCTTTTCCGACAACACAAGTGTCACCTTCACACTGTCATCGAGCGCCTTTTCAATGGCATCTCGCACATTGCAAAGCGGTATAAAATATGGGCTTATCAGAATGACGCTGTCCTTGGCCGAGTTTATGGCATTGGCATAGGCATCGCGCATTCTTGTCGGTGTCTTGTGCGGCCATCGGTCTACAATGGCAACATCGGCACCGCTTTTCTCGTCGTGCGCAGGATAGTACACCTCGCCTTCAATGCGTTCTCCTGTCTCGCAATACCACATATCCAGGAAAATCTTCTGCAACTCGTTTACTGCTTCGCCTTTTACTTTCGAGTGCATATCGCGCCACTCTCCAATCCCTTCTATTCCATTCAGATAGTAGTCGGCAACGTTGATTCCGCCGGTGTATGCAGTCTTGCCATCGATGACAACAATTTTGCGGTGGTCGCGTGCGAACATATGGTTTATCCACGGAAAAGTAACCGGGTCCACCTTTACAATCTGTATACCGGCATTCTCTATGGCTTTCAAATCCTTTCTTTTCAGGGGCTGGTTGTTCGACAGGTTGCCGAACGCGTCGAACATTGCTCGCACCTCTACTCCCTCTTTTGCCTTTTCGGCAAGCAAGGTGAGCAGCACATCGTTGATTGAGTCGTTGCGGAAATTGAAATACTCCAGATGGATGTGGTGTCGTGCTTCCCTTATATCCTTGAAAAGCGAGTCGAATTTTGTGTGTGCACCATTGAGGATAGTTACCTGGTTGTTGGTGGTGTATGGTACACCCTCCTCTTTCAGGTAGTGTACAAATGCCGAGTCGGAGTGCTCGATGGCACTACGCTCAATCGCGACAAAGCTGCTGCGGCAAGAAGTCATCATTGTCACAGCAAGCATCAGTAATATGTACACCCTGTTTTTAATCCTCATTTTTATAAGCGACGGCAAAAGTACAAAAAGCCCGGATAATATAAAAATATGAACGGGGTGTATTCTTGTAAAGAGGCGGCAAAAAGATGAAAACGGAAAAATGTACTTTTAAAAAAGGCCAAACAAAAACAATCTATCCGGCATATCCTCTCCTTTTGTTTGATTGTAGGCGAGGGGGAAATATAGTGGCGCAACATATAAAACATTTGACATTGTTTATCCCATATGAATTTGAATTATTTTTCGGCCGTTCGCGTACCACTAATACAAATATATTCACTATCTTCGCAAAATAATGGAATAACAAACAGAACGTATATATTATGGTATTGAATGAAAGGGAACTCCGCAATGAGCACGTCATTGAGTGTGCAAAGCAAATGATGACTGCTGCACGCACAGCCCCAAAGGCAAAAGGTGTAGACATCATAGAGGTTATGTTGGTTACCGGCGATGATATAATTGCCTTGAGTGATGCACTCCACAAGATGGGCGAGGAGATGGGCCGTGGTGGCCTTATGCGCGATGCCGACAACTTGCACTCGGCCGAGGCTGTAGTTCTTATAGGTTCACGCGAGGAGGCAATGTGCCTTAATTGCGGTTATTGTGGTTTCCCCACCTGTGGCGAACGCACTCAGGGTGTACCCTGCGCAATGAACACTATAGATGTTGGTATCGCTGTCGGTTCGGCCTGCGCAACGGCTGCCGATTTGCGTCTCGATACCCGTGTAATGTACTCTGTGGGCTATGCAGCCCTAAAATTGGATTGGATGCCGGGATGCAATTACATCATCGGTATCCCTGTGAGCGCAAGTTCCAAGAATCCGTTCTTCGACCGCAAGCGCAAGGTACAGTAATTGCCCTATATTGATAAATTGAATCATTGATAAAAGCAGTTCAGATGGAACAACCAAAACAACAACTATATATGCCGGCCGAGTGGCACGACCAACAGATGGTCCAGCTCACCTGGCCTCACGAAAATACCGACTGGCATTATATGCTCGACGAGGTAGAAGCCTGTTATGTGAAACTTGCTGCAGCTATTTGTGCGCGCGAGCACCTGCTCATTGTCGCTCCCGACACCGAAAAGGTGCGCACACTGCTCCAGGCCAACAATGTGGCAACATCGAACATCACATTCTTTGAGTGCGACACCAATGACACTTGGGCACGCGATCACGGATTTATCACCCTGCTTGGCAGCAATGTCCCGCACTATGTGGACTTCTGTTTCAACGGTTGGGGACGCAAGTTCGAGGCTGCACTCGACAATGCCATAAACGGCAAACTCTACGACGCCGGCATCGTAAAGGGTGAGTACGAGGACTGCACAAGCTTTGTCCTTGAGGGTGGTTCCATTGAGAGCGACGGCAGAGGCACAATACTCACAACAAGCCAGTGCCTGCTTGCACCGCATCGTAACCAGCCTATGGAAAAGGCCGATATCGAGAAGTGCTTGCTCGATATGCTTCACGCAAAGCGTGTGTTGTGGCTCGACTATGGCAATCTCATTGGTGATGACACCGACGGACACGTTGACACTGTTGCGCGTCTTGCTCCCAACAACACAATTGTATATATGCAGTGCCGTGACGAGAGCGACGAGCAGTACACCGACCTCCTTGAAATGGAGAAACAGATTGCCTGCCTGCGCACAGCCGATGGCGAACCCTACCGTATGCTTGCCCTTCCCTCACCCTCACCCATCTTCGACGAGGACGGTGAGCGTCTGCCGGCAACCTATGCAAATTTCCTTGTCATCAACGGGGCTGTACTCTATCCCACATATGCGCAACCCGACAATGATTCGCGTGCTGCCGATGTTTTGAAAAAAGCATTCCCAGGAAAGGAGATTGTTGGCATTGACTGTCGTGCACTCATTAAACAACACGGCTCATTACATTGCGTGACAATGCAATACCCCAAAGGACGATAAGAATAACAAAACAATAGCAATAAATAGATATGGACACTATAAAAGTTGGAATCATACAGCAGAGCATCGGTGCCGATGTTGAGGCAAACAAGGCAAAGTTAGCTGCTTGCATACGCGAAGTAGCTGCCAAGGGTGCGCAACTTGTCGTACTCCAGGAACTGCACAACTCGCTCTATTTCTGTCAGGTTGAATCGACCGAGAATTTCTCCTATGCCGAGCCCATCCCCGGCCCATCGACCGAGTTCTATGGAAAATTGGCAGCCGAATGTGGCGTGGTGATTGTGACATCGCTGTTCGAAGCACGCGCCAAAGGACTCTACCACAATACCGCAGTTGTCTTTGAGAAAGACGGTAGCATTGCCGGTAAATACCGCAAGATGCATATCCCCGACGACCCTGCATACTATGAGAAGTTCTACTTCACCCCCGGTGACATAGGTTTTCGCCCCATCCGCACATCACTTGGAACGCTTGGCGTGCAGGTGTGCTGGGACCAGTGGTACCCCGAGGGCGCACGTCTTATGGCACTGCGTGGTGCCGACCTGCTCATCTACCCCACCGCTATTGGTTGGGAGAGCAGCGACACCCCCGAGGAAAAGGCACGTCAGCTTGGAGCGTGGCAGACAGTGCAGCGTGGACACGCGGTAGCAAACGGTCTTCCTGTAATCGCTGTCAACCGTTGCGGACACGAGCCCGACCCATCGGGAATGACCAATGGCATACAGTTCTGGGGGCACAGTTTCGTTGCCGGCCCGCAGGGTGAGTTCATTGCCGATTTTGGCGAGCAGGAGCAATGTGAGGTTATAGAAGTGAGCCTCAAGCGCAGCGAAACCGTGCGCCAATGGTGGCCATTCCTCCGCGACCGCCGCATCGAGGAGTTCGGTGCACTCGCAAAGCGCTATCTCGACGGTACCGACCAATGAAATAGATTCAATACAATTATAACAAATGCCCCTGTTACGGGGCATTTGTCATATAAAGGTGTTGTGTTAACACTTTACACTAATATCCTTCAGTATCCACTCGATATCGCGTTGCAGGTCCTGAAGGTCCTGTTCGTGTTCCTCCTCCTCGGCCATAATGCGCTTGGCAATGTCACAGGTGGTGTAGTCCACATTGTTGCAGTAGGTGGCAATCTCCTCATAACGTATTATGGCGCAGCGTTCTGCGGCAACATTCTGCTTCAACACACTCAATACATCGCAGTTCATTGGTGCTGCATATTTGCAGCGGGCAAGCGCGCTCCATTGCGACGGGTCGAGTACGGGTGTTCCTTCGAGTTGGATGATTCTGTCTGCCACCATCTGTGCGTGCGCGAACTCCTCCATCGCGTGCTCCTCGAATTCGCGTTGGACATCGGAACGCATTGCTCCTTCAACAACCTTTGCGCCAACCCAGTATTGGTAGAATGCAAGCCACTCTTCGCTCAATGCCGCATTCAGCTGTCCAATCAAAGCCTGCAAGTCAATTCTCTGCTTCAAAATCAAAATACTTTCTCGTGCCATAAACAACTCTATTAATTGGTTATGTAAAGAAAACAACGCCTGCAATCCATTTGTTTTTAGTCTAAAGATGTATTGCTGCAATGCCCGTCAGTGCGGTTTTTTTGAGAGACGGCAAAATAATGGTGTATTATTCAATAATTGTCCGTTATAATTGCTCACGTTATTTTAATTTTTATTAATTTTGCAACCAAATAGGATAAAAACAAAATAGGCTATTATGAAACTGGCTATTGCCACAAGACCAACATTCTTCATTGAGGAAGACAAGATTATCACCCGCCTTTTTGACGAAGGGCTCGATTATCTGTTCCTGTACAAGGAGTATGCCCATCCTCAGTTTATGGAAAGACTGTTGAATCTCATACCAAAGAAATATCACAAAAAAATATATTCCTGCAATAACAGACTGATGCAGGAGTACCGTCTCGCCGGCACTCTCTTTCCATTGGGCAGTTCTCCAATTGGAATTGAAAAGGGAAAGTTCGTCGGTTATGCCAATAATTTGACTCATTTGAAGGATCTGCGCAAGACATATGACATTGTATGTTATGGTCCTCTTGGTCGTACCTACTACCAGAGCACCGAGCTCAATGAGATTGGTCCGAAGATGATAAACAGGAATACCTGGGCTTTTGGAAACATTGACGAGGAGAACCTCAAACGACTGACAAAGTTCGGTTTTGGTGGTGTCATCCTTGACGAGTTGATATGGGACAATTTCGACTCTTGCCGTTCAACCGACTACACCGATATCATCAACCGTTTCAAGAGAATAAAGAAGGCGGTTGACAAACTGTAAAAACGACAAAACAGAATAATAACATAACTAATAACTAATTTATTATGAACAAGACTCCTTATATGGTGTTTGCGGGAACAAAGTCACGCTATCTCGCAGAAGAAATTTGCAAGGAATTGGGTTGTGAACTCGGACAGATGAACACCACATATTTCGCTGATGGTGAGTTTGCTGTCTCTTTCGAAGAGTCAATCCGTGGAAAGGATGTTTTCCTTGTACAGTCAACATTCCCCAACTCGGACAATCTGATGGAGCTGTTGCTTATGATTGACGCTGCAAAGCGTGCATCGGCAAGCAGCATCGTAGCAGTTATGCCATATTTTGGATGGGCACGTCAGGACCGCAAGGACAAGCCACGTGTTTCAATCGGTGCAAAGCTCGTTGCAAACCTTTTGAGCGTTGCCGGTGTCAGCCGCGTAATCACAATGGACTTGCACGCCGACCAGATTCAGGGCTTCTTCGACATTCCTGTTGACCACCTCTATGCATCAATGGTATTCGTACCATACATCCAGTCACTCAATCTTGAGGATCTTGTGATTGCAACTCCCGATGTCGGTGGTTCAAAGCGTGCAAGCGCATATGCAAAATGCCTTGGTGTACCCCTTGTTCTCTGCCACAAGACACGTGCAAAGGCAAACGTGGTTGACACAATGCAGATTATCGGTGATGTAAAGGATAAGAATGTTGTTCTTGTTGACGATATCGTTGACACAGCCGGTACAATCTCAAAGGCTGCCGACCTTATGATGGAGAACGGTGCAAAGTCAGTTCGCGCCATCGCTTCACACTGCATTATGTCTGGTAACGCTTCGGAGCGTGTACGCGAGTCAAAGATGACTGAGATTGTGTTCACAAACAGCATCCCTTACACAAAGGGTTGTCCAAAGGTGAAGCAACTCTCTGTTGCCAAGGGTTTTGCCGAGGCAATCAAGTGCGTGCTCAACAACCAGTCTATCAGTTCACACTACATCTGTTAACAGATAAAAGGATTGATGATATCTGCAAGCCACTGAACAAATTTGTTCAGTGGCTTGTTCTTTTTATGTACCATATCTTCTTATGAGAAAATCCGCATTACTGCTTGCATTTACAATTCTTCTATCGTGTGCCGGGACAACAGGCAAATACTGTATCGATGGAAGTGTGTACAATGCCACTAATGGCGATGTTGTCACAATTGCCACGCTCAACGAAGGCAATTCGTTGTTGACATCGCTTTGTGGCATAATTGAAGACGGGAGATTTCATATCGAAGGTTCCGTGGATGAGTGCAGGGTGGCCTATGTGTGCTGCAATGTCTCGGGAAGGGAAATAGGTTCCATTCTATTTATTGAGGAAGGCAAAATGGAGGTGTTTATTGACTCCACCCATTGCCGGATTACAGGAACTCCTCTCAATGAACTGCACAATGAAGTGGAAGACAGTGTAAGGCACTATGTTGCAGAACTTGAAGATATAGAGAGGGAATACTATTCGGGAGCAAGGAATGAAACGGAGCTTCTGCAGCTTGCAGTCGATGGGCTTATGTTGCAGGAGGAACTTGTAAACTACCTGCGTTGTACAATAGAAAAGAATATCAACAACCCGTTAGGCGTTTATATGCTTGTTGTCTACAACGAACTGTTCAGTGCCACCGAACTCTATTCGTTGATGGAGCACCACGCTTCAGCCTTTGCACATTGCGATGGGCCTCTCTTTTATGATGCGTTGATGAACATTGTTGAAAACAGGACAAAAAACAAGACAGGCCTCCAGTGAAGGATGCCTGTCTTTGCTCTATTGTATTCCGCAGGAATCAATACTGCTCATTTTCGTTGGGGAAGTCGCAAGCCTTGACATCGCTCACATAACTGCCGACAGCATCGGTTATTATGGTGTTGAGGTCAGCATAACGGCGCAAGAATTTAGGCTTGAAATCAGATGTCATACCAAGCATATCGGCATAGACAAGAACCTGGCCATCCACATTCACACCGGCACCGATACCAATTACAGGGATGTCGATACTTTTTGCTACCTTCTCGGCAAGCGCAGCGGGAATCTTTTCAAGCACAAGGGCAAAGCAGCCTGCATCGGCAAGCAACTTGGCATCGGTAAGCAATTTCGCAGCCTCGGCCTCGTCTTTGGCGCGCACACCATATGTGCCGAACTTGTTGATGCTCTGTGGTGTCAGGCCCAAGTGCGCCATAATGGGAATGCCTGCGTCGAGTATTCTGCGCACAGCAGGGAGAATCTCCTCACCACCCTCCATCTTTACAGCATCGGCGTGTGTCTCCTTCATAATGCGTATGGCATTCTTAACAGCCTCGTCGGCATTTATCTGGTACGAACCGAATGGCATATCCACAACAACCAATGCGCGCTTCACGCCACGCACAACACCTTTTGCGTGGAAAATCATCTCATCTACTGTAATTGGCAGTGTTGTTAAGTTGCCGGCCATTACGTTCGAGGCTGAATCGCCTACAAGCAGCGCATCAATGCCTGCAGCATCAAGGATTGATGCTGTTGTATAATCATATGCTGTGAGCATTGCAATCTTTTCACCCTTGCGTTTCATCTCTGTGAAACGGTGTGTTGTCACCTTGCGTGTGTCTTCTACCAAGTATTTGGACATTGTCAAATGTGTTAAATTGTTCAACATCGCCGGGCTATATTCCGGTCAAATCAAAATCGCCTGCAAAGGTACTATAAAACATTCTAACGAGCGAACAAAAAGATGAAGAAAAAGTGATGTATTTCTTCAAAGATTTCTTCTCGATGCAGCAAATTAAGTGTATATTAGCGGAATAATACAATTTTCATATGAAGATAATACACACTGCCGACTGGCATCTTGGACAGACGTTTTATGGATATGACAGAAGTCGCGAACACGCGGCTTTTCTCGATTGGCTGCACGACACGCTTCTTGCAACGGAGGCCGATTTGCTACTCATAGCCGGCGATGTATTTGATTCACCCAACCCATCGGCCCAGGCACAAAGAATGTTCTACACGTTCCTCACAAGGATTACCTGTGCCAACCGCAATTTGCAGATTGTGATTACTGCGGGCAACCACGACTCGGCAGCACGCCTCGAAGCACCCAATTCGCTTCTCGATGTATTCAACACAACCGTTTCGGGCGTAGTACATTTTGCCGATGGAGCAATAGACTATGAGCGTATGATTGTGCCGTTGAAGAAAGGGGGCTGCTGTTTGGCTGTGCCATATCTCCGCCACAGTGACTTGCCCGATGCCGACACCTATGTCGAGGGTGTCACAATGCTGTACAGTGAGCTTTACCGCATTGCCGACAGTCGGGGATACTCCCCCATCATAGCGATGGGACATCTCCAGGCATCAGGCGCTGAAATCTCTGTCGGTGACTCCTTTGAATATGCCATAATCGGTGGTTTGGAAGGGATTGCCCCCAAGTTCGTAAATGAAGGCATAGCATATATGGCACTCGGGCATCTGCACAAGGCGCAAAGGGTTGCACACAAAGAGAATGTCCGCTATTCAGGAGCTCCGCTACCTATGTCATTTGCCGAGAGGGATAATACCCAAAGCGTGACACAAGTGACAATTGACGGAAACGGCTGTAACATCGAAAAGATTGTTTTTGATGTCCCGGTGAAACTGAAAAGCATTCCTGCAAAACCGCAGTCCATAGAGGATGTGCTCAAGGCGCTGGCCGAACTGCCCGATGGTGAAACAGACGAGAAATCGCCATATCTTGAAGTGAATGTGCTTGTAAAGAGTGTCGACCCCACGTTGAGATTGCAGATAGAAGAAGCCGTTGCAGGCAAGGCTGTAAGGCTTGTACGCATTCAGTCGACCAGTGCCACTGCCGCCACGGAGAATGCTCAGTCGCCCCTCACATACGATGATTTCAAGCGTAAGGACCCGTCGGAAATAGTGCAGGATATCTATAAAAGACTATGTGACGAGGAGATGCCGTTGCATTTGATTGAAAAGTTGAATACTATTATAAAGGAGATACAGAATGAAGATACTGGCAATCAGAGGATATAATCTGGCTTCGCTCGAAGGTGAGTTCGAGGTCGATTTTAGGACGGAGCCGCTTCGTTCTGCGGGCTTGTTTGCCATAACCGGCAACACAGGAGCCGGCAAGACGACAATACTCGATGCTATGTGCATTGCCCTCTACAAACGCTCCCCGCGTCTTGAGAATGTCAAGCGCAGTACCAAGGTCGAGGGCGACGGGGATTCCGCTGTCAGCGAAAAGGATGTGAGGACAATTATGCAAAGGGGTAAGCACAAATGTTATGCCGAGGTTGATTTCCTTGCCGTAGATGGCAATGAATACCGTGTGCGCTGGAGCGTGACAAGGACACACGAGAGTGCGACAGGAAACCTGACAACAGCAACACAGCACCTCACCGACCTATCGACTGGAGAACGCATCAAAATATCTTCAAATGAATCCAAGACCTTGATACCTCGTTTGGTGGGACTGGAGTATGAGCAGTTTACGCGTGCCGTGTTGCTGGCTCAGGGGAATTTCTCGGCATTCCTGAAGGCCGACGATAACGAGAAGGCACAAATGCTTGAAAAACTCACTGACACAGGGATATACAGCCGCATATCGGCTGGAATATACACCAGAACGCAAGAGGTGAAGAAAAAACTTGAACTCATTGAAGCCAAGCGTAAGGCACTGGAACTGATGAGTGATGATGAGATTGCGGAACTGAATGCCAGAAAGAGGCAACTTGCCGAGGACCTCGATGCCAACAGGGCGCGACACGCACTACTGAAGGAGAAACTGGCCTGGATGGAACAATCCACAGCCTTGAACAAAGAGATTCTGCTTGCCGAGAAGCAACAACAAGTCGCATCGGAGAGGCTTGCCGCAGCACGCCCCGACATTGAGAAACTCAGGCTTATTGACGATGTCCAGCAGATACGTGACGAATATATGTCATTGCGTACCGCCAAACAACAGAACGAGAATGACAACAAACTGTTGGTGCAGTTCGAAAAAGAGCTTGAAAGGCATAATGCAGCCTATGTTTCTGCCTGCGAGGCTGTCGACCAAGCCGTTGCCAAACAGGAAAGTTTCAATGCAGAATTCATCAATGCACAACCCAGGATAACCGAGGCGGTGCAACTGGAAAAACAGTGTGCCGACGACAACAACGCATACCGTGAACTCAATGCCGACATCAAGAGCCTGAACGATGAACGCAACAGGATTTCGGCATTGCTGTCAACTCTGCGAAGTAATCTGGCAACCTTGTCAAAGGAGTCGGAAGAAAAGAGTGCCTGGTTAGAGAAGCATTCTTCATACGCCGATGTCATTCCAATGATTCCGAGTATAATCAGCAATATCGGATTTATAGGCAACGAAAACAGGTCTATGCAAATAAAGCAGAACTCCCTTTTGCAAACATTGGAAATGTCCAGCAGCTATGAACAGCAACTGGCAGCGGCGCGCAAGAGCGAGGAGCTACTTAGGCAGACAATGTCGAGCGAGATAGCCGCTTTGCGCAAAAGGTTGGTAGAGGGTGAGCCCTGCCCTGTTTGCGGCAGCCGACATCACGAGATTGTGGAGATTGCAGCGAACCTGCTCGAGGAGAGCCAACTTGAGAAGGCAAAAGAGGAGAACCGCCTGCTCATTGAGAATTTGGAACGTTGCTTTGCCGACAGCACCACCGGGATTAAGACCTTGAACACAGCCATTGAACAGCACAAGTCTACAATATCACAATATCACAAAGCGAACCTCGACTGTTTTGCAGGCGTACAGAATGCCTGTGAGATATTGGAGAGTGAAGACGCCGTCTCCATCCTCAAGGAACTCTCATCCAATTGGCACAGCTATAAAGAGCGTCTTGTGGAAATTGCAAACGAAATAAAGTTGTACAAGGAGAGAGAGTTGCATAATCAGGCCAGTCTGGACGCGATTGTAAAGGAACAGGAGTCGAAAACAGAAAAAAGCGACCAACTCAAGGAGAGAATTGCAAAATGCAAGGAACGCATTCTTCTAATCCTGGGTGAGTGGAAATCGGCCGACGAGATGCAGTCGCATTACAACAGAGCCATTGCCGAAGCCAACAAATCCTTTGTTGCCGCTACCGAAAAGAAAGGAAAGATTGATATTGAACGTGGCAAGCTCAAAGGCCGGATTAGCGAGAAGAAGAAAAAAATGGATGAAACGGCAAACTGGATTGCCTCATTGGCACAAAAGGTCAACGACTACCTGGCGATGCGCGAGGACGGTATGGACATTGCAACGCTTGACAGCTTGCTGACGACGGAACATACCGTTGTCAATGAAATGCGCGCAAACATCGATTCGCTTGAAAAGGCAATGACAACCGCCACTGCCACTCTTTTGGATCGTAGGCAGAATCTTGCCAAGCACAACAAGGCCCCGGTAAGACCGGATGATAAGGAGGACGCTTCCGGCATACACCTTGAAATCGAGACTCTCGAACAAGCGGCCAAAAAAATCAACGAGGAGACAATAGAGAAAAATGCCAAACTGCTTAAGGACGAAAAGAACAGGGCCGAATTCAGTCAATACAGTGCCGAGTATGACGAAGTTATGCAGCAGATGTCCCATTGGAGTACACTGTGCAATATGTTCGGCGCAGCAAACGGCTCGACACTTATGAAATTGGCACAGGGCTACACGCTTGATATACTGTTGAATGTTGCAAACATACATCTCGCCGGGATGACAGGACGCTACAAGCTTGCACGCATTGCCGATGACAATCTGGGAATCAAGGTCATTGACAACGATATGATGTCCGAGAGCCGTTCGGCACACACGCTTTCGGGCGGTGAAACCTTCATTGTCTCACTGGCCCTGTCATTGGCGCTATCTTCAATCTCGTCAAGCAATATGAGTATTGAGTCGTTGTTCATTGACGAGGGCTTCGGTGCTCTCGACAAGGAGACGCTGCAAACAGCTATGATGGCACTCGAAAAGCTCCAGAGCTGCGGACGCAAGATTGGTATCATTTCGCACTTGAGCGAGATGCTCGAGCAGATACCAGTAAAGGTTCACGTGAAGAAAGTGTCTCCGGGAAAAAGCAGAATTGAAATATCTAAAAATAACAGATAACACACATTCATATGAGTGAGAATCTAAAAATATACCGTGCTTCGGCCGGGTCGGGAAAGACATTTACTCTGGCTCTTGAGTATATCAGACTGCTTATAGAGAATCCAGGCTCATACCGCAATATTCTTGCCGTAACCTTTACCAACAAGGCTACAGCAGAGATGAAGGAGCGCATACTTGGCAAACTCTATGGAGTTGCCAACCGCCTTGATGATTCAAAGGACTATATGGCAAAGCTCAAGGAGAGGATGCCGCACCTCGACGAGGAGACGATTGCGGCCAGGGCGCAGACAGCACTCGATTTGCTGTTGCACGACTATGGCCATTTCCGCATACAGACCATCGATGCCTTCTTTCAGTCCGTGCTCCGTGGATTGGCCAAGGAACTGGACCTTAATGGCGACATTGAGATTTCGGTTGACGACAAGGAACTTCTTGGTGAGGCTGTCGACACATATATCAAGCAACTTGAACCCAACACTGAAAATTTTATACAGGTTGTCAGGTACATCGAGGATAAGCTTGTGACAGGAAAAAAGTGGAGGGTGAGCAATGAACTGAAGTCTTTTGCCAACAACATAACCAAAGAGGAGTACCAGCAGCGCGGAAACAGACTACGCGAGGAGATTGAGCAGGAAAATGGCCGGTTGTTGAAGCAGTTCTATGACGAAGTCACTGCCGAGAAAAAGCGTATTGAGGAGAAATCCAAGTCCCTGGGCGAGGAGTTCTTCAGGTTGGCCGAGGGTTACGATGTTGCCGACTTTGCAGGCAAGAGCACCGGTATATGGCTTACTTTCAACAAAATGAGGAACGGCGATGTTGTGAACTGGACTGATACAAAAGCAGCCCTGGCCGAGACTCCTGAAAAGATTTCGAAAAAGTGCCCTTATGTAAATGAGATTGCCAATCTGATAAAAGAGGCAATTCCTCTTTACATTGCACATCTGAACAGCAAACTATCACTCGAGAACTACCACCAGCTTGGAATGTTGAACAACATTGCAGCGACACTAAAGGAGGAAAATGCACGCGAGAACCGCTTTTTGCTTGCCGACACTTCGCATCTTTTGAGTACAATGGTGGCAAACAACACATCATTCATCTTTGAGAAGATTGGAACAGAAATTGACCACATATTCATTGATGAGTTCCAAGATACTTCGAAACTGCAATGGACCTGTTTCGAGGTGCTGCTCAAGGAGGTCCTTGCAAGGGGCAACTTCAATCTCATTGTTGGCGATGTCAAACAGTCCATCTACCGTTGGCGCAACAGCGACTGGAACATTATGAACAATATCGGCAGCTATTTCAGGCGCGACCAGATCTCTTTCGGCAACCAGGATGTAAGGATTGACGGAACTACATACAAATCGACCAACTACCGCAGTGACAGGCGCATCGTCGAGTTTAATAATATGTTGTACAAGGAGTCTGTCTCCACCATACAAAGCAGTTACAGTGCAAAGGTGGACCTCGCAGGAATGGCCGAGATAGAACTTGCATACAGTGATGTCGGGCAGGCGGTACCACACGCAAAGCCGGCACGCGGATATGCCGAGGTGTGCCAGATTACCAAACCCGACGAGTGCAACTTTACCGAGGCTGCAACCACCCGGCTAATGCAGACACTGCATCATCTTATAGAAGAAAAGAGTGTCGCACCAGGGGAAATAACCATCCTGACGCGCTTCAACAAGGAGATGCAGCCGGTGGTGGAAGCATTCAACAAGGAGTTCCCCGAACTGAAGATAGTCTCTGACGAGGCATACAGATTGTCATCTTCGCTCACTGTGCAGCTGATAATATCGGCATTGCGATATATTGCAACGCCCGATGACCGCATAAACATTGCCAATATGGTAAAGTTGTATGACAAGGTAATAAATGGAGCACAGCAGGATTTCACAGGCACCATCAACGGCAGGATAGAAGAACTGTTGCCCCGTGAGTTCTGCGACTCACTGCAAAGGCTGAAGGAGTTGCCTCTGTATGAAATGATTGAACAGCTGCTCGCATTGCTCGATGTCTCAAAGGCAAAGGACGAGGAGGCATATATATACACCTTCCTGGACCAAGTGGCACAGTACATCAACAGTCGAAGCTCGGACATCAACAAACTTCTCAAGGCTTGGGACGAGAAGATAAGCGAGAAGTGCATCCCGGCCGAGAGCGTGGACAGTGTGCGCATTATGACAGTGCATAAGTCCAAAGGACTTGAATTCCACACTGTCATCATCCCATTCTGTAACTGGATTCTTACAGGTGATGTGCGCACTCTCCTGTGGTGTGAACCGACAGAAAAACCATATGACACACTCAGCTTGCTGCCAATAAATTGCAAGACGGCAGTGAAGGACAGTATATACCAAAAGGAGTATTTCAATGAGTTCCTGTATCAGATTGTCGACAACCTCAACATCCTCTATGTGGCGACAACAAGAGCCAAGAGCAATCTGTTCATCTTCACCGATGCAAGCGACGGACGCGGCGAGAATGTCTCAAAGCTGATGAATGCAGTACTTGATAAAATGAAAGAGTATCCCTGCTTTGAATATGATGGTGAATGCCTTAAATTCGGAGAGATTGTGAGTGGCAGGAAAAAGGAGGAAAAACAAAGTGAGGATGCCCGCGTGGAGAACCCCTTTGAAGTAAAGCCAAAAGTGACTATGCAACCGTTTGCTTATTATGACAGCAAGATTGAGTTCAGACAATCCAACGAGACGGAGCGCTTCCTTGCACACGATGAGGAGGAACAACGCCAGTATGGATATATCGAGGATGGAAAACTTATGCACCTTGTAATGTCAGGAATTTCCGATGCCAATGACATATCCCCTACCCTTGACAGGCTTATGATAGAGGGACTAATATCCTCAACTGAACATTATGACAGGATAAGGCGACTGGTTGAAAGGGCAATATCGGGCAAGGAGGCAGCCGGATGGTTCGACGGAAGCTACAGGCTTTTCAACGAATGTACCATTTTGAGTGACGGCGAGACAAAAAGCCGTCGCCCCGACCGTGTAATGATAAAAGACAACGAGGCTGTGGTGGTCGATTACAAGTTCGGCAAGGAGCGCCAGGAGTATGACATACAGGTAAGAGACTATATGCAGTTGTTGAGTGCGATAGGATACACAAATGTCAAAGGCTATGTGTGGTATGTATATAAGAATTACATAAAGGAGGTAAGCGAATGACACCGTTTTTGAAAATTGTTGCAGAAGATATATACGAAAAGTTTGATGGCAGGCTCGAGGATGTTGCCATCGTTTTTCCGAACAAACGTGCCAGTCTCTTTTTTAGCGAATATCTGCTTGAAAAGAATGGCGGCAAGCCAATGTGGAGCCCACGTTATATGACCATAGGTGAGTTGTTCCAGAAGAACAGCCGTCTGGCCATATGCGACCCCGTGCTGCTTGTGAGCAAGCTCTACAAGGAATATATGCGTCCAATGAGGCCTGGCGAGAGTAAGGACGAGTATGAGAAAAGCATTGAGTCGCTCGACGAGTTCTACTATTGGGGAGAGATTCTCATAAAGGATTTCGACGATATCGACAAACATCTTGTCAATGCGAAGGAACTGTTTGCCAACATCAGGGAATTGCGTGAGCTTGGCAACGGAAAGGGAACGCTCACTCCCGAGCAGGCTAAGTCAATAGAGAAGTTCTTCACAAACTTCAACATAGACGAGAAAAGCGACATAAAGCAGAATTTCATCAATCTTTGGGAAAGGCTGCATTCCATATACAACAGTTTCAAGGACTCTTTACGACGCCAGAACCTCTCCTATGAAGGAATGTTGTACCGTGATGTGATAGAGAACAGTGACAACATCACACTCGAACACAGCAAATACGTATTTGTCGGTTTCAACGCCCTGAATGATGTAGAGAGGGCGATGTTTGACATTGTCAACAAAAGAGGCAAGGCTATTTTCTATTGGGACTATGACACGCACTACACAGCGAACCCAAGGCACGAGGCCGGATATTTTATGCGCAAGAACCTGGAACGTTTCCCGAATGCTTTGAAAGGAGTCTCGTTCAACCGTCTTGCCGAAAAGAAGAATGTCACCATTGTAGATACCGGTAACGACAGCATTGAAACACGCTACCTCTCGACCTGGCTCCAGAGCAACCTCACTGAAAAAGAGATTGAAACGGCGGTTGTGCTATGCGACGAGACGATGCTTGAGTCGGTAATCCACACCCTACCCCCGGTTGCCAACGGACACAGGCTTGAACACCTGAACGTTACAATGGGATTCCCTGTTTCACATACACCAATCTTCACCCTCATCAGGCAGATAGTGGATTTGAGCACCAGGGGATGGAGCGAGAAGCAGGGCCGATACACGCTCTCCTATGTCAGTGAATTGCTTCATCATCCCTATGTTGTGCGTTGCAGTGAGAATGCCTTGCCCTTGCGTAACGAATTGCTGAATGAAAAGAGATTCTTCCCCGAATATGAGAGTCTTGCTAAAGACGACTTCCTGTCGCGTCTCTTTATGCACCACACCGACAACAAGGAGTGGCTTGACAACATACTTGCATTGACAAGGCTTGTTGCCGACTCCTACTTACGCAACGATGGTGAAGATGTTCCATTGTATGACAAGATTTTCATTGAGGCCATATACAAAGTCTTTACCCAAGTGCAGCGATTTAGGAGCCTGGTCGACAGTGGTGAGTTGCAACTAAAGCAGCAGACTTTGGGGCGCCTTCTCATAAGGGTCCTTTCGTCGTTGTCTATGCCATTCCACGGCGAACCGGTAGTGGGATTGCAGATTATGGGCTTGCTGGAGACACGAAATCTCGACTTCAAGAATGTCATATTGCTTGGAATGAACGAAGGCAACCTTCCCAAGAAAAGCAACGAGAACTCCTACATCCCCTACAACCTGCGCCGTGCATTCGGGCTCACACTCAGCGAGCACCGCGACTCCATCTACTCCTACTATTTCTACCGTCTGTTGCAACGTGCCCGGAATGTGACGCTTGTCTACAACAGTGCGGCCGAAAGCAAGAACCGTGGCGAGTGTTCACGCTACATCCTGCAACTGCTGGGCAGCAAACTCTACGACATAAACCGCATCTCCCTCACATCGCAACAAGGAAACAGCACGGTGGACATTGCTGCCATAGAGAAAAGCAATCACATCATTGCCAAGTTGCGTGAGCGTTTCGACCGCAGCACAAACCCCAATGCACAACCCATAACACCGTCTGCCATAAACAAGTACATAAACTGTGGCCTCCGCTTCTTCTACTACTATGTACTTGGCATAAAGAAAGCCGACGAGATAAACGACGAGGTGCAGAATATGGATTTCGGCAACATATTCCACTGTGCGGCCGACAACCTGTACAAAGAGCTGGCCCAGCGTGGAAAGGGAATAATCTACAAAGAGACATTGGAGCCATTGATAAAGAACGATGCGCTTCTGTTCAAATACATTGACGCTGCATTCTGCACCGAGTTCTTCAACGGCAACAAGGTAGAATACAATGGCGAGCAATACATCAACCGTGGAGTGCTCCATCATTTCCTTGTAAGGCTCTTGAAAATAGACTACCACTATGCGCCGTTCCAATATGTGGGTGGTGAAAGGACAATATCTATGCCCTACACTATCAACACCCCGCACTGCAGCATAGATGTTGCTCTTGGTGGACAGATAGACCGTATAGATATAAAGGACGGAACAATCAACATTGTCGACTACAAGACCGGACAGAGCAGCAAGGAGACAAAGACATCGCTCGACAATATCTTTGCCAATGAGACAACATCGGCCGGTAATCGTCTGCAGGCCTTCCTCTACTCCATAATCCTGGACGAACTGATGAACGGCAAGAGCCCTGTCGGCAAGGGAGATTTCGAGTGGGTGCAGACGGTGAAGGCCTCGGCAGCAAGAAACATATCACCGTCGTTGTTGTATATACATAACCCCGAGAACACAATGCGCGAGAATTTTGTGATCGATGTCTCCTCGGAGCCTGTTACAGACATCAGGAGCATAAAGAGTGAATATATGCAGAGGCTGGATGCTGTGCTCAGTGAGATTTTCGACAGCGAAAAGCAGTTCACACCGGCTACCGACAGCAAGAAGTGCGAATATTGCGACTACCGCAAAATTTGTGGCAAATAGTCCTGGTGTTTTTGCAAAATTTAACATTCCGCAAGAGAACAATCTTCTTTTGCGGAATGTTATCTATATGTGTTTTTCATAGTAATAGATTCAAAACGGAAACTCCTGCCTGTGAAGGTCGGAATCCGGCTGGCAAAAGCGTTTGCCTGAGAGAAAGCCGCGTCGTTCCCCTAAGGCGTGGCTTTTTATTTTTATTCAGCCACTACCCTCATCACACACTCCTTGCAATCGAATGAAAGGCGGAACCTGCGGCCGTCGCCCGATACAATATGGAACGGTTCTTTATAAGGCGATGGCCTGCCACTCCTGGTACACCACCCCAGACTGTGCTTTATACAATGCTTGCAGAACATTACCACTGCTCCATCCTTGCCGGCAAGTTCAAATGCAGGTTGCACATCTGTGACCTTGTGCTGCTTGTAGAATTGCTGTGCATATCGGTTAGCCACATTCCCCTTGTAATCGAGCGCATCAGCGATATACTTGATGTTATTCTCCTTCAGTCGCATATCGGTACGTTCAACAGCGGTGTGCCTGTTCTTCAATATAATGTCGCACAACGTGCGGCGCATCTCGGACAGCAGTGACGACGGTACAAACCAGTCATTTTCAAGCTCCACATCTACTTTTGCCACCTCAAACGGGGTGTTGCCCCACTTGCCAAGCTGGTTGATGATATTCTCGCGCTGCGACGAACGCGCCACCTCCTTCTTGAAAGGGAATTCAACGCAGTGCTCTGTCCCGTTCTCGTCAGTTGCCTGCAGGCTGAACCCGAAGGCGCTGTCAGCGAAACGCAATGAAATGGCAATGCGTCGTGGAGCATCGGGGCGCGAGAGCTGTCGCTCAAAATCGCAATCATAGTTGCGGTAGAGCTCATCGCCACTCTCAATCTGCGGCATAGTCTGTGGGTATATCCTGTTACCCTCAACCCTGTTTATGCGGAAACCGTGCAGCTTGCCGTCCTCTCCAACAAAGCAGGCGCCGTCGCCATTGTTGAAGTTACCACCGACAACGGTAAAATAGTGACGTGACACAAACTTCACCCGGCCTATGTATTCACCTTTTGACTTTGGACTCTCGAACGATGTCATTCCATCCTTTGAACCATACAGCATATAATCGGTAAAGCCACGGTTGAAACTCTTTTCGGGTGCCGGAGTGAATTGCGGATAGCATTTGCCCTGTGAAGCACGCACGAACTCCTTGCGCCTTGCAAAAATGGCATCAAGCTTTTCGCGGTAGTATGCTGTAATGTTCTTCACATACGATGCATCCTTCAATCGTCCCTCAATCTTCAGTGATGTCACACCCGCATCGAGCATCTCCTCGAGCGAAGCAGAACGGTTCATATCCTTCAACGACAGCAAGTGTCTGTCGTGCTGAATAACTTTATCATCGGCATCGACAAGGTCGAATGCCAGGCGGCAGAACTGTGCACAGGCACCACGGTTGGCACTGCGGCCGTAACAGTGCTGCGATGCATAACACTGTCCGCTGTAGCTCA
>JAEIGA010003141.1_pt1 | contig 26006 bp, 37 predicted proteins | sample 9270691 | NCBI WGS metagenome assembly JAEIGA01 (sample SAMN17057246, study PRJNA624740) | gut metagenome | biome: biome; isolation source: fecal sample | host: Bos grunniens | place: China: Xizang | collected 2019
CTACCGAAAGACTGGGCAAGGGTTTTATATGGGGGTGTAAAACATGGCAAAGATAACCGAAATTACACCGCGCGGCACGGAGAAGTCAAAAGTTAGGCGGATAAGCCAGGAAGTTAAAAGACTTAAAGCAATTTACAAGGATTTACCGGAAGAAAAATTGGTACTGGCCACGCGGCTGATCGAGCGCGCAGCGTTTCAAATGGTAACGCTGGAAGATTTAGAAGAAGAGGTTAACCGCTCCGGATTTTTGGAAGCATACCAGAACGGAGACAAGCAGACCGGCATTAAACAGAGTGCCGCGCTGCAGGCGTATAACAGTTTGTACAAAAATTACCAGGCTACATTAAAAGAACTCAGTACGCAGCTGCCGGAGCGCCGCGCAGTATCGCGCCTGGATGAGTTTATAAAGGCAAATGGATAACAGTATTCTGGCATATTACCAGGCGATTAAGGACGGCAGCGAAATAGTCGGCCGGTGGATCCTTTTGCTATATACCTGGATAGTAAAGGGCCTGCAGGATAAAGCTTTCTTCTATGACGCGAAGAAAGCGAACCGCGCTATTAACTATGTAGAAAACTTTTGCCGGCACCATGAGGGCGCACTGGCGCCGCAGCTGATAAAGCTGGAGCTATGGCAAAAAGCTTTGACGGCGATCATCTTCGGCATAGTTGATAAAACAGGCTTCCGGCAGTTTCGCGAAGTCTGCATAATCGTGGCCAGAAAGAACGGTAAAACATTACTGGCCGCCGCCTGGGCAAGCTATGCAACGTTCTGCGACGGTGAATACGGCGCCCGCGTTTATTTCTGCGCGCCGAAGCTGCAGCAGGCAAGTTTATGTTACGACGCATTTTATCAGATGGTATCAAAAGAGCCGGAACTTTCCGCACTTTGTAAAAAGCGCCGGACAGATATATATATTGAAAGCACTAACAGCAGTGTGGCACCGCTGGCGCTCAGTGCGAAAAAGTCGGATGGTTTCAATATATCATTCTGCATTAACGATGAAATAGCCAGCTGGCGCGGTGAGCCCGGCAAAAAGATGTATGAGGTTATAAAGTCTTCTTTTGGTGCAAGACGGCAGCCGCTTTTAATATCGATCAGCACGGCCGGATATGAAAGCGAAGGCGTATATGATGAGCTGATCGCCAGAGGCACGCGCGTGCTGCTGGGAGACGCAAAAGAAACGCGTTTCTTGCCAGTCTTCTATATGATCGATGATATAGAAAAGTGGAACGATATAAACGAACTGAAAAAGGCCAGCCCTAACCTGGGCGTTTCCGTTTCGGTTGATTATATGCTGGAAGAGATCGCGATCGCTTCGCAGTCGCTTTCTAAAAAATATGAGTTTCTTTGTAAGTACTGCAATATCAAGCAGGGCAGTGCTATGGCCTGGGTGTCTTCGGAAACGGTGCACCGTGCGGAGTGCGAAGAAATCACACTGGAAAGCCTGCGCGGATCCTATTGCGTTATGGGTATCGACCTGTCGCAGTCCGTTGACCTTACGGCGGCGTCAATAATCTGCAGAAAGAACGGCGTCGATTATATCCATACACATTTCTGGCTGCCTGCCGGAGCGCTGGAGAAAGCCACGGCCAGGGACGGCATACCGTACCGGGAATATATCGACCGCGGCATTTTATCGCTGAGCGGGGAAAGCTTCGTGGATTATACGGACGTGAGCCGCTGGGTTGATATGCTGGTAAGCGACTACGAAATATTGCCGCTAAAGATCGGCTACGACCGATACAGCAGCCAGTATTTAATTAAGGATCTGAAAAACCAGGGTTATCATACCGACGACGTTTTCCAGGGCTACAACCTAACAAACATGATTTATGAATTTGAGGCGGGCATGAATGATAGGCGCATGCTGATCGGAAACAATGACCTGCTGAAAATACACTTACTCAATACGGCGCTGTATTCCGACGCGGAAAGCCGCCGTGTAAAGATCGTGAAGATAAGCAAATACGCACATATTGACGGCGTGGCCAGTGTCCTGGACGCGCTGGCGGTACGTTCTAAGTATTTTGATGAGATCGGGGAACAAATAGAAAACGAAGATTAAAAGGGAGCGCAGAAAAATGGGGCTTTTTGAAAAACTATTTACGCCTAAAGAAAAGGCGCTGGCGGATCTGTCCACGACATACACCGGGCTGACCGTGTACCGTCCTGCTTTCACGTCCTGGAATGGCCGACTATATGAAAGCGAACTGGTACGCGCGGCGATAGATGCCAGGGCCCGCACCATTGCAAAGTTAAAAATCACTATTGCAGGATCTGCGCAGCCGACATTTACAGCCAGTTTTAAGGCGCGCCCGAATAGCATGCAGGGCTTTTATAAGTTTTTCTATCGTGCCAGCACGATCCTGGACATGGATAACAATTGTATTTTTGTCCCGGAGCTTGATAAATACGGCCAGCTGCGCGGATTCTTCCCAGTGGCTCCGGATAAATGCGAAGTGGTCGAGTATAAGGGCGTGGAGTATCTGCGCTACACGTTCGCGAATAGACGGCGCGCAGCTGTGGAGCTGTCCCAGTGCTTTATGATGACAAAGCACCAGTATAAAGATGATTTCTTCGGCTCTGATAATAATTGCTTAAAGTCCACCATGTCACTGATCGACATTAACAACCAGGCAATTAAGGAAGCAATAAAGAATAGTGCAACATTTAGATTTATCGCGCGCACAACAAACCTGACAAAAGACGGAGATCTGAAAAAGTCCCGCCAGCGCTTTGAAAAAGAAAACCTGCAGGAAGGCGGGGGCGGCCTGCTTTTGTTTCCGCAGTCCATGCAGGATATTAAACAGGTGGAAAGTAGTCCATTTGTTGTTGATCCGAAGGAAACGGAGCAGATACGGACAAACGTCTTTGACTACTTCGGCGTTAATGAAAAGATCCTGCAGAACAAAGCAACACCGGACGAAAACAGCGCATTTTATGAAGGCGTGGCGGAGCCGTTCGCTATTCAATTCAGCGACGAAATATCCGGATGCGTTTTCACGCAGCGGGAAATCAATACCGGCAATTATATTTATGCCACCAGTAACCGCCTGCAGTTTATGAGCGCCGGAGACAAGCGGAGCATTGCAGAGATGGCCACAAACAGCGGCCTTATGATGCTGGACGAAATCAGGGACATTTTCAACCTGCCGCCGCTTCCGGATGGTAACGGCCAGGTATTCCCGCATAGAGGTGAATATTATTACAGTCCTGCGGATGGCCTGCCGGCCAACGCGGAAGAAAAAGAAAACGGAGGTAACTAACTATGCCATTTTTACCGGAACAAAGAGAATACAGGGCCATGACGGTGGAAGCCGTGACGCGCGCAGCTGAGACAGACGCCCAGGCACCGGCAAGCATGAAGGTACGCGGCTATTGCACAACGTATAACGATCCTTATTTGCTTTATAGCTATAAGGACGGAGGCACGCGCGTGGAGTTTTGGGAGCAGGTAGCGCCCGGAGCTTTTGACGACTGCGACGAATCCGACGTAATTATGCAATACGATCACGTGGGCCATGTATATGCCAGAAACTCAAACAAGACACTGGAGCTTTTCGACGATAGCCACGGCCACGGCATGGAAGCGGAACTAAACGGCACAACAATAGGCCACCAGCTCTATGAAGAAATCGCCGGCGGCTATACCACAAAAATGTCTATGGGCTTCACGATTACAGACCGTGAGCGCGTGGAAAAGTTTGAAGAAAACGAAGATGGGGAGAAGTATATCATTATGAATACCATTAAGAAAATCGGGAAACTTTATGATGTTTCCGCCGTTTCACTGCCGGCAAATCCCGGTACCGAAATTTCGAAACTGTCGCGCTGTGCGTATATGTCCGGGGAGATCGAACACGCACGCCAGGAGTTGGAGAAGAGGCGCGCAGCTGATAGAAAGCGCAAGTTACTGGCGCTTAAAATCAAACTAGCACAGGAGGAATAACAATGGACACTGAGAAAATGAACGTTGACGAAATCAACGTAAGGCTTTCTGCCATTGCTCAGGAAATGGAAGCAGACGGCGCAGACCTTGACGCGCTTACCGCCGAAGTTAATGAGCTGCAGACAAGAAAAAAGGAACTGGCCGCAGCTGAGACAGCACGCCAGGAGCTTAGAAACCAAATTGCAGCCGGCACCGTAGAAACTGAGCCGGTGGCAGAAATCGACAACACCATCATGGAGGAAAGAAAAATGGATGTAAATGAGATCATCACCCGCTCCGAGTATATCGAAGCATACGCAAACGCACTTAAGAAGGGCGACGACAATTTCACAGAGTGCCGCAGCCTTCTTTCTGAGAACGCAAGCGGATCCGTACCGGTTCCGTCTGTCGTTTATGACATCGTAAAGAACGCATGGCAGAAAAACGGTATCGTTTCCCGCGTCCGCCGTCTGGCAGTTAAAGGCAATCTTAAGGTATCTTTTGAGATTTCCGCAACCGGTGCCGTAGTACACACCGAAGGCGGCGATCCGATCAGCGAAGAAACATTGATCCTGGGTATTCTTACCATTGTCCCGCAGTCCGTTAAGAAGTTTATCAATATTTCTGACGAAGTTGTAGATCTTCGCGGCGAAGAGTTCCTGCGTTATATCTATGATGAGCTTACTTATCAGATCGCTAAGAAGGTGCAGGCGCTTATTATCGCGGCTATTGAGGCATGCGGTACTGTTTCCACAAACGTGGGCACAACATGCGTAGGCGTTCCGGTTGTTGCTACGTCTTCTATTGCACTGGGCACAATTGCCAGCGCACTGGGCCAGCTTTCTGACCAGGCATCTAACCCGATTATCGTAATGAATAAACAGACATGGAGCGCATTTAAGGCCGTGCAGGCTGCAGGCTCTTACGGTTATGATCCTTTCGAAGGTCTGGAAGTAGAGTTTGATAACTCCATTCCGGCATTTAGTGCAGCGACTTCCGGCGATACTTTCGCTTATGTTGGTGACTTCGGCGAAGGCGCACTGCTTACCACACCCAACGGCGACGATGTAACAATCAAATACGATGAAACCACACTGGCCACTAATGACCTGGTAAGAATTATCGGCCGCCAGTATGTTGGTATCGGTATCGTGGGCCCGAACTGCTTCGTTAAGATCGCTAAGCCGGAAGAGTAATAGCATTACGCGCTAGAGGGAAGGAAGTGCGCAAATGGAAAATAATACGCCTAAGATTTTAATAGCTGTGCCGTGTATGGATTCCGTCGCGGCACAGTTTGCGCAGGCGCTTGCCATGCTTGAAAAAGTGGGCAGCTGCCTGGTTTCTTTTGTGATAGGAAGCCTTATTTATAACAGCCGTAACGATCTGGCACGGCAGGCCATGAAAATGGACTGCACACACATCTTATGGCTGGACAGTGATATGGTATTCCCGCCGGAAACCCTGAAATATCTTTATGATGAAATGGAGAACACCGGCGCGGACTTTATCAGCGGGCTATATTTCCGGCGCTGTGCGCCGTTTAGCCCGGTGGCTTTCGGATCGCTGGAAATAAAAGACAATAAAGCGACCTGGGAAGACTATACCGGGGAGCTTTTAGGACTTCACGAAGTCGGGGGCGTAGGTTTCGGCTGCGCGCTTATGAAGACCGATATGCTTTTAGATATGGCAGCGACTTACGGCGATTTCTTCGGGCCTATTGCAAATGTTGGTGAGGATCTGGCTTTCTGCTGGCGTGCCCGCCAGCTGGGTTATAAGATCCTTTTAGACTGCAATTTGAAACTGGGCCACGTGGGGCACACCGTATTTACGCAGCAATACTACGAAGCATTACAAGGGGGCTAATATGAAAGTTAAGTTAAAAGCACCTATTTACAACGCGGCCGGACTCTTCAAAAAAGGCGATTTAATCGACGTGGAAGAAAAAGATTTTGACGCCACGCTTATGCAGCCCGCAGAGGATGCCGCAACGAAGAAAGAAGAACCGGCAAAGAAGACAGCCGGAAGAAAGAAAAAGGAAGCGTAACAGCTTCCTTTTTTCTATCTCAATTTTGGAGGGTTTAACCATGTCACTGGTAACAAAAGCAAAAGTGTATCTGGATATTACGGACAGCGACCGCGACGCCAAAATTTCGCAGCTGCTTTCTGCCGGGTATTCCAGCATGACAAAAACGGCCGACGTTTTGCCGGTGGCTGGTTTCGATCCGAATAGCGACACGCTGCAGCTTGATGCCCTGGTAGAGATTGCGCTTTTTACCTACGTGGCCAAAGAGCTGGAAACGGATCCGGACAAACACACGAAACTGGAAGCCATTTACGAACGCCAGGCCAACGCCCTGGCTATGTCTTCCGCCTTTGGAGACTTTACAGCACTGGAGGGCTGAGCCATGCCATACGTTAAGAAGATCGAACTAATTAGCCAGACGGTTAATTATGGCAGCAGGCACCAGCCCATTATTACGGATAACACACCGAAGCGCGCAGTATTTGCCGAGATCACCAGCGCGCAGCAGTCCGAATTTTTCCAGGCTTCCGCTGTCGGCATGGCCGCCGAAGGCAAGGCACTTGTATGGGCTTTTGAGTATCACGGAGAAACGATCATGGAGCTGGACGGAAACCGCTACGCGATTTACCGCACGTATATCGTGCCGGGCTCCAAAAAGATCGAGTTGCATTTTGGCCAGCAGGTAGGGCCTAACACCGTGCCGGGGGTGACACCATGACAATAGACGAACTGACAAAAGTTTTCGACGGCTGCGGGGTGCCGGTGTTTGATACGTTCGCACCGGCGGGCACTGCTTTGCCTTATGGTGTCTTCCGGATCACGGCGCCGAATAACAGCCCGGCGGATAATTTGACCTACAGCAAAAATGTAGAAGTTGAGCTGGAGCTTTATACGCTGGGAAAAGACTACGAAGCTATGGCGATCATCGAAAACAGGTTGCAGCAAAACAACCTGCCATTTGACCATGATACGTCATACCTGGACGGCCAGAAAGTGTTAATGGAGCTTTACAGCTATAGCGCCGTGACCGGAGCCGTGGAACCTGTGCCGGAGGTGTAAGCAATGGGCAGACCTATGACCGAAGCGGGAAAGCTCCGGAGGTTAAAGAGCTTAGAGCTTGACGACGCCGTGGACTTACGCCGCGAAATTAACGATGTGCTTTTAGCCTATGGCCTGAGCGTGGACGAAACCATGCAGGCGGCTATTGATGATATATCAAAGCTTGCCGTGCTGGAGCTTCGCGCCGCCAGTAATGAAAACGGCTGGAAGAACTACGCACGCGGCTGGGTGTATGAAAGCAAAGCAGATAAGAAAGGCATACGCCGGAACGTTCTTTATAACAAGAAATACGGACAGCTCACGCACCTGCTTGAAAACGGCCACGAAAAGATTCTGTGGGGCAAGAAACCTGTAAGCACCGGGAACCGTGTACCGGGCAAAAAGCATATTGAGCCAGTGGCGCAAATGATCGAAAAAGAACTACCCAAAGAGATAGAAAAAGCACTATCACAACAATAATGGAGGTAAACCAAAATGGCAATTACACCAAAAGGAACCGAAGGCAGTGTAATGTTTGGTCTTAGCAATGTTTATATTGCGTCCGTAACGGAGACCAGGGACGCGCTGACCGGAGAAATTACAACAACATACGGCACGCCGAAGGCATGGCCGGGAGCTGTCCATATGACACTCAACACAAAGGCCACCAGTGAAGACAGCTATGCGGATAATGGCGTATGGTACACCACTATGACAAATCCGGGCTATGATGGCACATACGAATCCATGCATGTACCGGACTGGGCCGCCACGGATCTGTTGGGCAGATATGCAGACGATAACGGCGCGATCATCGAAAACAGCGAAGACCGCCCGAAGTATTTTGCTCTGATGTTTGAAACACAGACCGACACCGTACCGACCAGATACGTGTATTACAAATGCATGCTTACAAATCCGTCGGGTGACTGGGAGACCACAACGGATTCCACCACACCGAAGACGGCCACCGCTACGCTGCGCGTAATGCCGCGCGGAGACGTTGACGAAGTGGACGGCAAAAACCTGCACGCGATCGGTGCATGCATTTCCGCGACAACAGACGGAACCGCTTACGATGGTTTCTATTCTGCCGTATATACTCCGGCAAACACTTAATTACTTAGCTGGCTAGACATAGTTATTATGTCTTGTCTCCTTCCCGGCGCTCCGGATCCGTCCGGGGCGCCTATGGGGAAGGGTAACAATGGGAAGGGATAAAACAATGGTAACGATTGAGATTAACGGAAAAGAATACAATTTCATGTTCAACGCAAACACCTGCGAGCTGTATTTTCAGACTTTTGGGGAGGATCTTTTTGAGCTGACACTTAAAAGCAAAGACGATTCTACGTTATTGCTGCGCCGTAACAGACTGGTGAAACTGGCATATATCGGAAATATGCAGACCAGGAAGAGCGTGCGCGAGCTGTGCGGGCATATGAACATGACCACATATATGGACTGGGCAGACCAGTTTGATAATGGCTCATTTATGAGCGGGCCGGCAGCTGAGAAGCTGGTAACAGCCTGGAATGATTCATTCGGAACAAAGAGCCAGGAAAAAAACCAAACCAGCCCACAGTAAGACCGTTTAACACGGCGCTTTTTGTGCTGAGGTGTAAACAGCTGGGCTTTTCTATGGATGAGCTGGACTGTTTTACCGTGGGCAGGATCATCGATTTATTAATAGAGCAACACAATGACGCGCAGCAGTGGCCTGTTAAGGGTGACGGCGCGATGCTTAGACAACACTTTATGTAGAATTAGGAGGCAGAAACATGGCGGGCAAGATTGTAGGTATAACGATTGATATAGCCGGTAAAACTTCCGGCCTTGTTTCGTCGCTTAAATCTGCAGATAGTGCACTAAATAAAACAAACAGCGCCCTGAAATCGGTTAACAGCGCTTTGAAATTTGATTCTAGCAATGTTGACTTATTAAAGAGCAAAAGCCAGCTGCTGGGTGACGCGATCGCGGCCAACAGTGACAAGCTGGACGTATTACGCGCCACAGCTGAAAAGGCAATGGAGACACTGGGACAGGATGGCGGTACCACTACCCAGCAAATGGCAGAGCTGCAGGCGGAAATTTCACGCACAGAGCAGACATTAGCCGGACTGGAAACGGAAGCCGCCAACACAAACAGCGCCCTGGATGGGATCGGATCCGACGCGGCCGGGGAGCTTGACGACCTGGCAGGCAGTGCCGAAGGCGCAGCGGGCGCCCTGGGAGACATTGACAGCACCGCCGGCAATGTAACCGACAGGCTGGGAGAAATCGCAAAGAAATGCCAGGAAACCGGGGAAGCTATCAACAAAAATGTATCTGAGCCGCTGCAGAAACTGGGCAAGCTGTCCATTAACGCGTTTAACGAAGTGGACAACGGCATGGATATTATTGTTAAGAAAACCGGCACGATTGCCGTTGATCTGGACGACTTACAGCAGGTATATGAAAACGTTTTCGGATCCATGCCGGTAACTGCGGAAGAGGCAGGCAACGCCGTGGGCGAAATCAGCACGCGCATGAACTTGACCGGCCAGGAACTGGAAGACATGACGCGCCTGTTTTTGAAGTTTTCCAGTGTAACCGGCGCCGATGTTTCCAGCTCCGTGGCTTCCGTGGATAAGATCATGGAAAAATTCGGCGACGATGCCGGAAGCGCTAGCGACATTCTAAACGCCATGACAATGGTTTCCCAGCGTACGGGCGTAAGTATTGACACGCTTACTGGAAACCTTGAAAGCAACGGCGCAGCCCTTAAAGAAATGGGCTTTGATGTAAATGAAAGTATAGACCTGCTTTCGATCATGGAGCAAAACGGCGTCGATGTATCTACGGCCATGACCGGCATGAAAAAGGCTGTGCAGAACGCCACAAAGGAAGGCGTACCGGCACGCGAAGCACTTTCGGACATGATAACAAAGATCCAGAACGCACAGAGCGAAATAAGCGCCATGCAGTACGCTACCGAGCTTTTTGGAGCAAAGGGCGCGCCGGAAATGGTGCAGGCAGTCAAAGAAGAACGTTTCTATATTGACGAAGTGGGTTTTTCCATGCGCGATTATGGCAACGTCGTAAACGATACTTTTGAAGCTACGCAGGACGCGCCGGACGAAGCGACCGTGGCATTTAATAATTTGAAACTGGCGGGCGCGCAGCTGGGCAGCTCCATCCTGACAACCTTAACGCCTGCCATCTCAGGACTTACCAAAGTTGCGCAGGGGCTTAACCAGTGGTTTTCTAATTTAGATCCTACTACGAAGAAAGTTATTGTCACTGTGGGACTGCTGGCGGCTACCATAGGCCCGCTTTTAATTGTAATAGCTAAAGTTATTACTGCTGTGCAAACTATAATGACGGTACTTCCGGCATTAAAGGGCGCCATTGCTGCCGTAAATGCCACGCTGGCGGCAAATTCTATTGCTTTAGTTGTTGCGGCGATCGCGGCGCTAATTGCCATCTTTGTGACACTTTGGAATAACTGCGAAGAGTTTCGGGAATTTTGGATAGGCTTATGGGAAGCGCTGCAGGAAGGCGCTGCCGTGGTCATTGATGGAATTTCTACGGCATTTACGCAGCTGGGTGAGGGTTTCCAGGTAGTCGGCGACGGTATCATGCTTTTGTTTGATTCTATCGGCTCAACATTTTCACTACTCGGCGATACACTCGGCAGCGTAGCGACGACCATAACAGACGGATTCCAGACAATGGCGGACACGGTCGGCGGTATTTTTAATGGAATGTGGGAAGTTATCAAAGGCGTAATAAATACGATCATAGGCGGCATTAACGGCATGATCGCAGGAATTGAGGGCGGCTTAAATGCCGTTATCGGTGCATTAAATACACTGCACTGGGAAATACCGGACTGGGTGCCGGGCCTGGGCGGTTACGGTTTCGGCTTTGATATTCCAAAGGCAAACTTTGGCAGGATCCCGGAGCTGGCCAGCGGTGCAGTAATAAAGCCGAATAGCCCATTTTTGGCAGTGCTGGGCGATCAGCGCCAGGGCACCAACATAGAAGCGCCGCTAGTTACCATCCAGCAGGCATTAATTGACGCGCTAAAGAGCCCGCAGGCTGCAGGTGCTTCCGGAGGGCCCAGCGTGATAAATCTGTATATCGGTAATGAAAAGTTTGGCACAGCTGTGGCAAACGCAAACAGCAGAAACGCGTATATTTCCGGAGGGCGTTAACATGGCACTGGGTTATGATTATCTTGTTTTTGATTCTTTGACACTGCCGTGGGCCACGGCCAACGGTGAAGACGTGGAGCACGTCGAAAATGCGGGAATGAGTGAAGCGGGCACGGATCTGGTTATCACTACGCGCCTGAATAAGCCAACATTTAATTACACGTTTCGGGTAACAAGCTTTTGGGCTAACAAGCTAAAGACGGAAGTCTATACAAAACTTTCCGGCACGCTATACATTAACGGAGACGCCGGGCACGAAGTCCGGCCACGTCTCCAAAATAAAACGCTGGTTCCCGGCTCAGAGCTGACCGCCGGCACAGATGGACTTTACGACATAAGCATTTCATTTATTGAAAAGTAAGAGGGTAACAGCATGTACGTAGGCAGTGCAGATTTTCAGGCGGCAAACAGCCGTTTTATACAAATGCACCGGATAAGTGGCACGATCGACGGCCACGCTTTTGGCCCTGAGAATGTTCTGTTAAATTCTGTCCGGATAAATAACCAGTGCAGTGATCAGATAGATGCGCAGATAGGTGCCGTATATATAGGCACGCTTGAAATTACATTTCTGCCTAACCTGAATATCACGCCCACCACATGGCAGGGCCGTGAGATCGTTATTAACTTTTCACTGCTTACGGATCAGGATCCGGAGACGTGGGAAACGTTCACGCTGGGTATTTACCACGTGGCAGAATGTAACAGGACAATGCAGGGGTATGAAATAACTGCATATGATAACATGGCCGCTTTTGACAAGCCCATAACCTGGGATTATCTGCCCAGCGGTAAGCTATACAACATTCTGCAGGATATTTGTACGCGCTGCAGTGTTACGCTGGGCATGACTTCCGGCCAGTGCGAAGCGCTGCCAAACGGAAATGTTAACCTGGGATTATTTCCGGGCTCAGACTGCCAGACATACCGCGATATTATTTACTGGCTGTCTCAGACGGTGGCAGGTTTTGCCACGATCGACAGAGCGGGGCGCCTGGTACTGAGATCCTACACCAACATTATGGAAGATGCCGGCACCGTTCCGGAGCTTCCGGCAGATAAGAGGCTAACCGGCGCCAGTATTTCGGATTATGTTACGCGCTTCCGTGGTGCTTATCTTTTCAATATGAAAGAAGAGACACGGAAATACTACGGTGCTGCCGGTATAGATCCGGTGTATGACCTGGGCGCAAATCCGTTTTTACAGTACGGCACGCCCGCCGGGATCCGCAATATGGTTTATGATATTATCGACGGTATTTCGTACCATTTGCGGCCGTTTACCGCGTCGATTATGTCGGCACCTGTTTGGGAGCTGGGGGACAGGATAAAGTTAACCGGAGGCATAGCGCAAGGCTATGACACCGTTACAGTAGTCCACGCGATCAGCTACACCAGCGGGCAGGGCATGCAGCTGCAATGTTTCGGCGCTAACCCGGCTATTGCGGAAAGTGAAACACAGGACAAATCAAGCAGTGCCGCCAGTAACAGCGCGCGCCTGGCTAATACTTCCTATAAACGGTATGCAAATCCTAACACCATTACGGTAGGAACCACGCCGGAAAAGATAGTAGATATTACTTTCACGGCTGAAAAGCAAACAGATTTCGACGTATGGCACGAATTTTTATTAACGTCGCAGCTGGCCACCGGATCGGATGCCGTGGAGCTTGAAGCCATTTACTACCTGGACAGTGTGGAGCTGGCCAGAAAGCCGGTTGAGACTTACGAAGACGAAGCCCGGCACATTATGACGCTGAATTATAGCGAAGCTGTCCTGGACGGAAATCACCAGTGGGAAGTTTATCTGGTAGCGTCCGGAGGCACCGCCACGATTAACACCAGTGACGCGATCGCGGTACTTAAAGGCCAGGGCCTCAGCAATGCAGACACGTGGGACGGCATTATCCTGCTTAATGACGACGTACATATACAGCTGCTTACCATTGACAGCATGATGGTATCTGAAAGCGTGACCGTGCAGCACGATATTGACGTTGAATTAATTGACGACCTGGAAGACGATATAACGCCGGCGCAAATGACGATCGGCGCGCTGGGCTTAACTGAAAATATCAGTATTACCATGTGGCAGCCCACTTTTGTGTTTGAAGTGGAAGAAAACACGGATGCATTTACGACCGAAGACGGAAACTATTACATAGAAACAGAATAACGGAGGTAATGACATGGCAGACCTAAATCCCATGAAGCTGTCCGACATGACGGACGCGGGCACACTGGACGCTAATGCGCTTATGTATGCCACTATACCGGACGCGGGAAGCGATACCGGATATTATTCCAGGAAGATCCTGGCAAGCGCTGCCGCGCAAAGCATACTAAACACGTTTTCTTTTCCGCTGCTTTTGACAAAGACCACGGCTAAAAACGTAATAGGCGCAATTAACGAAGTTGCTGCCGTGTATGTCTCCGGAACGCTTACGGCGGGAAGTACCAGCATTACTTTATCGGACGCCAGTATAACGGCCACGTCAAAACTGCGTTTCTATTCAAACGTGTGGGGCTTATATCCGAACGCGGCGCCGGTGGTTTCTGCCGGATCCGTCACGCTGACATTTGACGCCCAGCAGGCGGATGCCAGTATCATAGTGGAGGTTAAAGAGTAATGGCATACTATGAAATGATGCCCGCCGGGCTTCCGGCAGGGCTGCAGGCTGGCATGGATTCCGTATTAAACAAGAAGTTTGGCCAGTCCACAACGTACCCGCCTGCGGACTGGCCGGACACTGTTAACCTTATGGGCCCGCTTCCGATCATCATAAGTAATAAAGCGCCTATAGTGTCATTTAACGACGGCGCCGACGATGTGCCAGTAGAATCAGGCACGTTTTACATTGTACCGTCACAGGCAGGCACGGGCACGCCTAGCCCGTCAAATCCGCGTGTTATATCTGGCTATACTGGCATGACTATCACGCACGCTAAAAAGAACCTTTTTGACAAAGATAACGCAAATGTCATTGATGGTTATATTGATGTGTCTTCTTTTAATACTAATAATGTAAGAGCAAAAACAATATATATACCTATTAAGGGCGGTGTTACCTATACAGTAAGTAAAACCGTAGGCGCAAGGTTTAGCATAGCGACATCTTCAAATATACCGAGCAACGGCGCAACGTATACAAGCCGACAGGCTGGCAATACGTCGCCATCTTTGACTATTACGGCAGATGCTAATGATACATACTTGTGGGCATGGGTGTATCTTGAAAATACAGACACAGGCACGCTTGCGGATATGCTGGCAAGTGTTCAAATAGAGGTCGGCTCGACAGCCACAATATACGAGCCTTACGCCACCCCTGAAACCCTTGCCGTGTCATGGCAGACGGAAGCAGGCACAGTCTACGGCGGTGAGCTGAACGTTACGACTGGCGTGCTGACTGCTACATACGCATCTGAAACGTATAATGGGGATGAAGCGTGGAGCGCATACGCAAGTGGTAACGGCTACGCGCGAACGGTCACAGGCATGGCAAGCGGAACGTATTACAACGATGCTAAAGTTGTGTGTGATATTTTCGCAAAACAGCCAGATAACTCTAATCTAGGTGTTCGTGTTGGTGTTGCAAACTCTAATATCTATGTCGTACAAGCAAATACGCTTGATGGGGTAAGTGATGCAACAACGTTTAGAACGTGGCTTTCTACTCATAACATGACATTTACATATAAATTAGCCACACCGCAGACATACCAGTTAACGCCACACGAGCTTAGAACGTTCCTAGGCGCGAATAACTTTTACTGTGACACAGGCGACAGTCAACTGAACTACAGGGCAGATATTAATTTGGCATTAGCTGGAGCCTGAGACGGAACCCGAAGAAACAAAAGAAGAAACACCGGAGGAAATGGAAAGATGAAACTAAGTTTTGCCGAAAAAATGCACCGCGCTTTTATGTCCGGATCCACGCCGGACATTAAGGGCAGCACCAAAATAACGCTGACAGATCCGAAGACCGGAAAGCGGGAAGTGTATCAGGATGAAAATATGGTAACTAATGCCATTTCTAGGATCTATAACAGCAATTACCTGGGCGTAACGGATTATTATAATTACATTCCTATGCGGCAATTTTTCGGCGGCGTTTTCTGCTTTGCGCAGCCGCTTACTGAGGACGCTAATAACATGTGGCCGGCAAATCAGAGTATTTCAGCCATGACAGCGAACGCAGGGCAGACACCATACAGCGGCGCCAGTCCAACGCGTGGAAATCCGGACGGCGGCAGCACGGTCGTAACTGACGATCATATACGCTTCGTATGGGAGTGGGGAATGTCAAAGGGAAACGGCCCCATTTCGTGCGTTTGCTTAACCCACCAGCTGGCGGGTGACTGCGGATTATACCCGGATGGCACATTAGCGCTTATGAAAACAACCGGCCTGGGATATATGAACCTTAACGCATACGCTTCAAATGTACTTGATGGCTTTTCACTTTCCCGCGCGCGCTGTATTGCTATGCCGGTAGAGCTTGATAATGACGGTATGGGTGTATCGCTGTATTTTGATGGCACAAGCTTAGAAGAAATCAAAGTAGCGCACAGCTTCGTAACTTCGTGCCTGCTGGAAACAAATAAAACCATGCCGCTGGATTCTTCTAACTATAGGGAATTAAGCAGCCGCACGGCCACGCTGACAAGAACATTTGACACCGGTTATACATTCTTAGCCCAGGACGAAGACTATTATTATGTCATGGAAAGAGATGCCAGCGCAGCTAATAAGCTTTACATTAACGAAATAGACAAAAGTGATTTTTCTGTGAACGGTTACGCGCTGGACAGCCTGGGCGTGAACATGGCAAGGCCCAGCGCTAACAACCCATCGAGATATAGCGGCATTGTCTCCGGCAGATCTGTTTACTGGGTAAGCAGCACGGATGCAAAGAACTTTGTACGCGTCAACCTGGACAATACGGCAGACGTGGAAGAACTGAGCACCAACATGGCGGCTAATATTAGTCTAATGCAGGCGCCTGTTATATTAAACGATGGGCTGATCCTGGGCAGAAACTTTCTTATTAATGGTTCCACGGTGTACCCTGTGGCTGCCAGAGCTTCGCGCCCGCTGTATAACGAAGGATCTGCCACCGAATCCCTGAGATATGACATTATGGCAAAGTACAAAAACGGCCCGCATATTTTCCAGTCCGGGCACTGCTGGGACGATGCCACATATGGAAGATCTACGCAGGGCGGAGTTTTGGCACTTCCTTACCTGGCTACCATTAACAACCTGACCACACCGGTAACAAAGACGAATAGCAAGGCCATGCAGATCGAATACACGTTAACGGAGGTATAAGCCTATGAAAAAAGTAAATTTCTGGTATGCTGCCGGGATCCGCGCAGCGCGCACGATCGCACAAACGGCCATAGCCATGATCGGCACGGCTGTGGTGCTTAGTGATGTTAACTGGCTGGCTGTCCTTTCCGCTTCCATCCTGGCGGGGATCCTGTCTATTCTGACAAGTATTGCCACAGGACTGCCGGAGGTGGGGGGCAATGGCTGAAACCATTATAGTGGGTGTATTGTCCCTGATCGGTACCGGACTGGGCGGCGTTATCTCAGTTATGACGGCTAACAAGCTGACAAATTACAAAATTGAGCAGCTTCAAAAACAGGTAGAAAAGCATAACAGCATGATAGAACGCACTTTCAAGCTGGAAGAGCATGCCGCCGTTGTGGATGAACAAATAAAAGTAGCTAACCACCGCATTGCAGATATAGAAGGGAAGTTATAAACATGCCTATTACTAATAAACAGTTAGTTAATTACGCACGCGGCCAGCTGGGCCGGCCGTACTGGTATGCAACATATGGCCAGATCTCCAGCGTGATGGTCTATAACAGTATCGCCGGAAGATACCCGGAAAAGGTAAAGAAGTGGCCAAAAGACACGTATATGGCACAGCTGGGCGTTAAGGTGCACGACTGCAGCGGCCTTATTAAAGGCGCGATATTCTGCCAGGGAGATCCGGAGGAAATCCCGAAATATAACTGTAAATATGACTACTCAGCAGACGGCCTTATAAATCTATGCACAGAAACAGGATCATTTGACAGCGTGCCAAATATTCCGGGGCTGATCCTGTGGAAGCCCGGCCATGTTGGTGTCCTGATCGAAAAGGCGGGCGGTGTAACGCGCTGGGTAGAAAGCAAAGGCCATATGTATGGAGTAGTTGAGCAGACGGAGGGCACACCCTGGCAAAAGTGGGGGAAGCTTCCCGCCAGCTGGGTGAATTATGACACGACACCGGAGCCGACACCGGCACCGGATCCGGAAGGGGGTATTGATGTGAAAGTAGAGACATTAAGAAAAGGCAGTAAAGGCCCTAATGTATTCCTGCTACAGTCCTTTTTGAAGGGCAAGGGCTATAAAGGCAAAAATGGCAAGGTGCTGGAGCTTGACAGCTCAATGGGTGGTAATACCTGCTACGCCTTCGGGAACTGGCAGGCAGCCAACGGCCTGGAAGCGGATGAAATTTGTGGCCCAAAGTCGTGGGATAAGATAGCCAACGGCTAAAGGATCATATATAATATATATGTATTTCATAATTCATAGAGAACCTTCACGCATGAGAAAAAGACGCCTGGCGGAAACGCCGGGCGCTTTTTTTATGCCCGGAGATATGTATATAAACATATATACATACAGCAAATAACAGAAACTTTGTAAACTAACAGAAAATAGGTAAAGCAAAATAGTGAAATTGTAACTATTTGTATATTGTTCCGAAATTGTTCCAAACGTTTCACGTGAAACAATGAAAAAGCCCTGATAACAGGGCTTTTGTTATGGTGGAGGCGAGGAGAATCGAAAACCACTATTTAAGCGTTTCCCGACGGTTAAAACGGCGAAAACTTGAAGCGCCGCAGGCGTTTCCACCGATGTAACCAGCAGTAACAATGTATCGGAAAATAAAAAAGTTGTTCCAAAAGTTGTACCAAAAAATGTACCTGAGAAGTACAAGAAAGCAAAATAATGACATAAAAAGACCACCGCGGGGGTAGCCAAAAGGTGGAAAGCTAAAGCGGTGGCCATGTGTGCCAGTCGTGAACGAATTAGCAGTGATAAAGAAGAATTAAAACAGGCGGCACACTTCCATCATAACACATATCTGTCCAAATATTTGGACAATAAAAAAGGCGCCGGCGATCAGACCGGCACCCAAGCAAACGAACAATTAAACACCCTATTAGTTAACTGCACCTTTTATTATATCATGTGTACTTCTCAAAGTTAATATCTATAATACGGCTGGCGGCTTCCATTTCACCGTTGACCACATGGCCATATATTCCGTAAGTGTCCATGCTGGCGGAGTGGCCCACGATGCTTTTTAACATGGCTTCCGGCATTTCATTCTTTAACAGGGATATGAACGTATGGCGCAGGGAATAAGGACAGCCGGGCAGATCTCTTTCAGCTGCGACCTTTAGCCAGGCATTGCGCAGCGTGCTTTGTGATAACGGCCCGCCTGTTTTACTGCAGAATATCCACGGAGTAGCCAGGCGGCCATTTCTGAACTGGTTTTCGTTAATGATCCGGCGCGCGATCTTATTCAGATAGATCCGGCGGCGGGCATTTTGGTTTTTGCCTTCCGTGATCTGGTTACGGCAGTTAATAGCGCGGTTGATCGTTAAGACATTATTCTTTATGTCTCCGGACTGTATGCCCAGCACCTCACCGGTGCGCAGGCCGGTGACCAGGGCAAAGCGGAAAATATTAATATACCAATCATTTGCAGGCCCATCGAAAAGGCGGGCAATATCATCCGGCTGTAATATAACGCGCTCCGTGCTGGGCGCAGCTGCAGGGATATATAACTGCCCGCGCAGGGGCTCCATGTAGCCATTTGCTACGGCAAAATGCACAAATTGCATAATGGTGGCCTTTAGGTTCCTGAGCGTCCGGCGCGACAGCGGCGCGGATCCTCCGGAAGTCCGCCGCGCTTTTGATATGCATTGTTGAAAATCGGAAAGCCCGCAGGTGTTTAACATTCTCTTTTGAAGCCGGGGGAGTATATAGAGACGGCCGTATTTCTCTAAGTTGATATAACTTTCCGTCTTTCCGTTTTTGTCTATGATATATTCCAGGAACCGCGCCCAGGCTTCCGAAAATAAAAGATTTTCGTATGTTTCTCCGTACATGAAAGCCCGGTACTTTTTCATTACTTCCTTTTTGCCGGCGATCCCTGGGCGGGAAGACGTGAAACGCTTTTGCACGCCATCCACCTGGCACCGAAGTGACCAGCGCTTTTCTTTTTCCATCCATACAGCATTAGCCATTTTGTTTATCTTCCACGCCCTTTATAAGAATGTCCACTATGTTGACCAGCTCATTACGCTTAGACGCCGGCAGCTTGTCTATGCGCTCCATGATGTTAGACCCCTCCGGATGCGGCGCGCTATAGTCTTCGTGTATGCCTAACAGCTGTAACGGATCGCACTGGAGTACCTGGCATATTTTCGGCACTAAAGAAATAGGCACGTCCTGGCGTCCGTTTTCTATTTTGAAAATTGCCACGTGCGAAGAATAGCCCAGCTTTTCCGCGACTTCTTTTTGTGTTAATCCTGCAGCCTTCCGGAAAGCCCGAAACCGCTTTCCAAAATCGTGCTTATAATTGCTCATTGCCTTACGTTCCTTTGTTTCATTCTCTTTACAGCCATAATAATATCATGTTAAAAGTGATAAAAAAATACATTTTAGGATATTTTTACACTTGCGAATATCTCAAAAGGCATTTATTATTGAAATGTACCGAATTATTACCGGAGGGCTTAAAAATGATCGACAGACTACGCGGAAAACTGACAGAAAGAAAATTCAAGCGTGAAGAACTTGCGACACTTTGGGGCGTTAATATCATGACGGTATCAAATAAAATGACCGGTAAGGCTCCGTTAAGCTGTGAGGAATTTATAGCGGCGGCAAAGTTTTATAATCTTTCAGATGCGGAAGTGCTTTATGTACTCTATGGAGAAAGCCGCCTGATAAACCCATTAGCTTGATATTTTTTTTACTCTAAAATGTACTAAATTGATACAAAACGGCGGGATGTAAGATTATGAAGCACTACAAAGATATACCATTATTTCCCATAATACGGCGGAACTTTCCCAGCATTAAGAGCCTGGGCAATGTAATTAATAGATCTGAAAGCTATACAGGCCGGTGCCTTAATGGGCGCCAGCCTTTTAGTGCTTTAGAAAAGTCTTTGATACTTAGGGCGCTGGGCGTGCCTGAGACGGCGGAAAACTTACAGCTGTATTTTTCCGATGAAAAGAAGGGGGCGTAATTATGGAGTGGGCAGAGATAAAAAGGCGCCTGCGTGAAGGTGCCAGCGTGCAGATACTGGCGGATCTTAACGGCGTGACATATAAAACCATGTATAACCGCATAATGGCGCACCAGATTAAAGACGGCGTTATCTACTTAACGCCGGAGAATACTAAGGGCCTAAAGAAAGCAAAGGCGATCAGCAACACGAAGCAGGCGCAGGCCAAAGCGAAGGAAAAGGCTGTCGGGCTTCCGGAGGCGCCGGAGAAAAAGCCCAGCGCTCCGGAGGATCCTGGGAAGCTTCCGGAGGTTACGGCACTGATGCCGGAGACAATGGACGAAATAGACAGAAACATAGAAGCATGCCTGCAGCTGGCCGCAAGGTACAAACAGCAGGCAGAAGACTGGTGGCGAATCCGCCAGGCGTTTGCGCTGAGCTTCAAAGGGCGAAGACTTCCGGAGGTAGATACATGAAAGCAAAAATAGAACTGACAAAAGAACCGGCGGAAAACGGTTTTAACGTATCCGGAAATATAAGAGGAAACACGCACGACCTTATCGACCTGGTGGCATACGTGATTATGGATATTGCTACCACCACGGAAGTGCCGCCGCCGTCGATCCTGATCGATGTAGTGCAGATGGTAAGAGAGTTGCACATGTCGGGCGCCTGGGAGCGCCGAAAAGGTGAAGTTAAGGGAATGAGATACGACGCGACCACGTTACAAAAGGCGCTGGAGAAGCTGAAAGAACTGAAAGAAGACGGAGGGGAAAACCATGAATAATGAAACAGATGTAAAAATGACAGCGTATTATTATCAGCTGCAGGATGAATTTTACAGAAGGCGTGAAGTTAAGATTATGGAGAAAATGCAGAACGGCTACGCTTATGCATACTTCTATCTCAAATTAATGGTTGAAAGCCTGGCCACAAATGGGTACCTAAAGTTAAATAATTACCCGCTCACGGTGGACGATCTGGCGGCGATCACGGAAATGGATATTGATACCGTGCGCAGTGCCGTGGCTGTCCTGATCCGCCTGGGCATGCTCCAGCAGATGCAAGACGGTACATATTTCATCGAAGAGGTAAAAATGTTTATCAAGCGTATAAGCATGACACCGGAAGCCATTAAGAAAAGAAGACAGCGCGCGGAGAAAGCTGCACAGGAAGCGGCGGAGCTGGCGGCAATTGAGGCAGGCAAGAAAGACAAATTGCCAGTTTTGCCAGTCTGTGAACCGTCAAAACAGGGAAAAGGAACAAAATGTCCCGATAATGTCCCGACAATGTCCCGCGAGAAAGGAACAAATTGTCCCGATAATATAGAGATTAGAGATTATAACTTAGAGAATAAATATATAGAAGATGAAACTTCTAACTATTCTAGTTTGTTATCGCGTGCGTGCGCGCCCGCGCGCGAAGAAGTGGAAAAGTTTATCCAGGAACATTGTACCCACATTAAGGATATGGGATTCTTTGAATATTACGAAAAAAGAGGATGGACAATAGAAGGGGAGCCGGTAAGAGACTGGCGGGCCCTGGCGGTGAGGTGGGAAGAAAATATGGCTGCTGAGTGTGAAAAATTGCCATATGAAGAAGAAAAGAAATTATGGAAGGAATACGAAAAGGCTTTTGGGGAAAAAGTGCCATGTCAGTTTTGGGGAGTGAAATATAAATATGTGCAGCTGGCCATTGCCACCGGCACACCGTTAAAGGGGTGAATAGTATGCAGTATGACAATATCATCATGCCGGAGAACGCAAAGCGCTGCGCGCGGATCCTGAAACAGTATTGTGAACAAAATGGCTGCCTGTATTGTGTTTTCTATAGCAAGGAAGGCAATGCAAACTATTGCGCACTTAAAACCGTGCCCAGGGAATACCCGGAAGAATTTAAGGAAGGGGGACGGCATTATGCTTAATGTGTGGGCGGCAGTGGGCCGCGTGGCGAAAAAGACAGTTAACCGCACCGGCTCCGGAACCATGTATATTAAATTCACGCTGGCAGTGCAGCGCGAAAAAGACAAGAGCGGGAACCGTGCCACGGACTTTATTAACTGCGCGATCGTGGGCAATAGTGGCGCTTTCTTTGAAAAGTACATAGAAGTGGGCGCCATGATCTCAGTGCGCGGGGCCATGCAGTCCGGAAGCTACGACGGAGCCAACGGCCAGAAAGTTTATACCTATGAATGTTTTGTAACACAGTATGATTTAATAGCACCGGCAAACGGCCAGCAAATGAAAGCCGGGCCCATAGCAGTGCCACAGCAGCAGCCGTCACATATCCAAAACTTTGGAGCCATGCAGGCGGCACCGATGCCGCCACCGCCGCCGCAGGTTGAAAACCTGCCGCCGCCGGATCCGTATGACGGTATGTTACCGTTTTCCATGTACTGAGGTGGCGGGCATGTGGATATTAGTAGTTATTTTAGGGCTGTGCTTACTGGCGGCGCTGGAAGTCATAGAAGAAAAGCTGAGGTAAAGCGGAATGAAATGTAAATATGAATGTGTTTCAAGTTATCCAGGGACGGCGGGCCCGGCTTCCGTGAAGTATGGCCATTGTCCTTTTGATAACCAGCAGCCGGGGGACTGTTATCAGCGCCAGCACTTTGATGAGCTGGTGGCGGAGTACCAGAAAGCTGGAAACGATAGAAGCGAAGCGCTATATAAAGCGCGCATAGTGCTTAACATTCCCACGGCCTACGATATTACCGGAGAAGTAAGACTATGGCGGGAAACATACAGACCGGCTACAGTGGCGGAAGTAAGAGCCAGGGAAGCAGAAGTTAAAAGATTACTGGCGGCGGATCCTGAGCCGGTTAAGACTGTGGCACATTGTCCGGCACCTGATCGCAAACAGATTTCTATATGGGAGGTTATGGAGTAATGGGCGGCGATATGATAAGCAGATCCGACATAATGGGAAGACTTAAAAGACTTGAATTAAATCAGACCGACGGCAAAGTAATAAAGGGGATAAACGCGGCGGCCTTTGTTGTTGAGACAGCGCCAGACGCGGAACCGAAAGACGATAACACTAGCACATTTGAACTTTACGAAGATAAAGACTTTAGCGGTGGCGGTTATTTGCTTTGTACTCAGTGCAAATATAAGTTTTCTTTTGGCGCTTATCATATTTTGGAATACGATAACTTTTGCCCACACTGCGGGCGGAAGATTATACGCCAGGCTGATCCGAATACAATAGAACTAACATTCACAAAAGTGGAAGGGGGCGCAGCTGAGTGATTAAAGACGTTATATTCTGCGATAAATGTAAAAGTGCATGTGGTAAAAGGTGGTTTACGGTTTACGGTATGCAGGGCGGCTACCATGACGGCAAAGTAAAAAGCAGGGCAGATATTTGCGAACCATGCTATATGAAAATGTTAAGTGTGTTAGTGGAAGGTAAGGAGGTAAAGCAATGACAGACAAACAGGCGGCGGCAAAGGACTGGTTAAACCGGAACTACTCAAAACATGAAGAAATCCAGGCGCTGCGCATGAAGCTGGAGGACATGCGCGCCGGATCTGTTAAGGCGGTGAGCGTGCCGGATGCTGACAAGGTACAAACGCAGCCGGATCCTAAGCGGGGGGAAAATTATATTTTATCCATTGTCACATTTGAAGAAATGGTGGCACAGAAAGAAAGGCAGCTGCATTTATCTGAGCTGGAGACCGCGCGCACCATTGACCTGGTACCGGATCCAATACAGCGCACCATTTTGATTTATCGCTATCTTTCATATCAGCACTGGAAGCATATAAGCAAAGTGATGGGATATAGTGAAGCTTATATATATGAACTGCATGAAGACGCTCTGGAGGCGATCGCGGACAAAATTAATTATACGGTGACATGATATGCAAAACGAAATTGACAAGCTGCGCGACATGTTAAAGCGCGCCGGTATTCCTTTCGAAAGCTATATAGAAGGGCATAACGCTTATATATTGCAGTATGTCCATATTAGATGCCTGGCGGATAATTACACGCGAAACCAAATTATATACGGCCGTAATGATGAAGGCTGGAAGCTCGACGCCATTTATCAGTATGGAAGTTATGGCAGGACAGAAAACAAGCTGGAGCTATGGGGGGATATGATCGAAGGCGATCCGATAATAGCAACAGCGCAGGAAGCTTTTGACCTGATCCGGGAAGACTGGGAGAAAACGAGGGAACGGCAATGAGGAAAAAATTATATATCTGTGATAAGAAGCCCGGAGCATGTAGCGGCTGGGAAAAAGGCTGGACGAAATGCGAAAATGAAATGTGCTTTCATACTTCCAACAGAAAGCACCGGAAATACAAAGGTGGCATGTTTATTAAATTGAATGGAAGTAAAGCCAGATGGCAAATAATGAGAAGGTGCCACAATATTAGTGTATTTAATAGATGCAAATATGAATTTGAAGTAGTAAATTGCTTATGTGATGAATGTAAGAAACTACCGGCAAAAGATAATAACAAAGGATGAATTACAGCGTAACACTTCCGGGGAATCCGGTAACAAAGAAGAATAGCCAGCGGATATTAAAGAATAGAAGGACAGGCGCCAGCTTTGTGGCTCCGTCAAATAACTATGTGTATTACCGGAACTGCTGCATAGTTTACCTGCATGCATGTGTCGGGCTTCCATACTGTCCAATTAATTACCCTGTGAATGTGCGAGTATTATATTATATGGACAGCCGGCGGCGGGTTGACTTGGTTAACCTGTTAGAAGGTACCTGCGACATACTTGTAGATGCGGGGATCCTGGAGGATGATAACAGCAATATAGTGGCGGGACATGACGGCAGCCGCGTGCTGTATGATAAGAATAACCCGCGCTGTGAGATATTAATAACAGCCATGAAAACATAAACCTAGTAAAGCCTAGTAAATCCTAGTAAAGTATAGTTAACCATAGTCGAAATATCATATACAATATAAAATGTAATGTAGTGCGAATATGTTACACCTGATCTTTTAGCGGCGCACCTGGGAAACCGGGGGCGCTTTTTTATTGCATGGTGGACAGTATGAAAGATAAAACCATCCAAAAGAATTTCTACCGGCGGAAGGTATGGAGAACCTGCCGGGATAGTTACATGGCACAGCAGGGCGGATTATGTGAGCGCTGCTTAAAGCGCGGGCTGATCGTTCCGGCTGATATTGTTCACCATAAGATTTATTTAACCGAAGAAAGTTACCAGGATCCTAGCGTGGCGCTGAACTTTGACAACCTGGAAGCGCTATGCAAGGACTGCCACAACAAAGAACACTTTAAGAAAGAGACAGAAAAGCGCTGGAGGGTGGAAGATGGCCAGCTGATTTTCTGAGCCTAGCCCCATGGTGGCGCGTGAAGTCGCAACATCAAACGACCTCTACGTCGTATATGTCTGCTGTTGTACCATAGTAGTAATCACCACAATTGTCATTTTTATAGTAAAGTTTAACAGCTTTACTACCGTTTGTTGCTGTTGGATCAATTATTACATGTGCATTAATA
>JAEIGA010003142.1_pt1 | contig 25997 bp, 16 predicted proteins | sample 9270691 | NCBI WGS metagenome assembly JAEIGA01 (sample SAMN17057246, study PRJNA624740) | gut metagenome | biome: biome; isolation source: fecal sample | host: Bos grunniens | place: China: Xizang | collected 2019
AGACTGATACGCCTGTCGCTCTGCACCTTACATGTTCGACAAAACTGATGAAGATTGACAGGATCGTGCATGACCTTGCCTGCCTGTGTTCATCTGCGGTTCTTGTTCCTGAGGGCATCGGTTGCTGCGGTTTTGCCGGGGATAAAGGAATGACCCATCCCGAACTGAATGCATACGCCCTGCGTAAACTCCGCTCACGGATTGTTGAGAAGGGCATCGAGGTCGGTTACTCCAACAGCCGTACATGCGAGATAGGCCTTCAGACTAACTCAGGGATACCTTATCGTTCGATAGTGTATCTGGTGAACAGCTGTACATCGTCACGTGCTGAAGACTTTTAGAAGATTTATTTTTTACATCAAAAATATGGAGACAATAAGACTGAATAATGGAGTGGATATGCCACTTTTAGGATATGGTGTGTTTAAGGTAGACCCCAAAGAGACCGAGAGATGTGTCCGTGACGCGATAAGTGTCGGCTACAGGATGATTGACACTGCCCAGTTCTATGCTAACGAAGAACAGGTCGGCAGAGCGATAGCAGAAAGCGGCGTAGCAAGGGAGGACTTATTTCTTATCACTAAGGTATGGATGAATCATGGAGATGAAGAGGGTGTAGCCAAATCAATAGATGAAAGTCTTCGGAAACTGCAGACAGATTATGTCGATCTGTTGCTTGTGCATCATCCATATGGGGACTATTATAGTATATACAGGGCAATGGAAAAAGCATATGAGCAGGGAAAAGCCAGAGCTATCGGTTTGAGTAATTTCTATGATGCACGTTTTGTGGATCTTGCATATCATGCTGGAGTTGTTCCAGCTGTCAATCAGCTGGAGACAAATGTGTTCAGTCAACAGAATGGCATGCGTGAGCAGCTTGCTGAATCTGATACCCGTCTTATGGCATGGGGACCTATGGGACAGGGCAAAAATGACTTTTTCAATAATCCTGTCCTGATAAATATCGGAGAGAAATATGGAAAGACGGCCTCGCAGGTCGGACTTCGTTTCCTTGTGCAGCAAGGAATACCAGTGATTCCTAAATCAGTCAGCATTGAGCGAATGAAAGAGAATATGGATATTTTTGACTTCGTTCTTGACGATTGCGACATGGCGGCTATTCGTGGTCTGAACATTCATGATAAGGGTACAAGGGATTTTAATGATCCGGTATACGCTCGAAAAATCATATCACAGGTGTTCTGACCTACAACTAATTCCTGAAATCGATAAATGACTCTAGATAATTATGAGGATAGATATCGAAAGAATTGTATAGATGCCTAAATAAATGAAGTCGGCTACAGTGTGATGTGCCGACTTCATTTATTTTAAAGTGTTAAATTATTTAAGTTTCTGTCCGTTTGCGAATGTATTTCCACCCTCATCAGTGATGGTAACAGGAGATGCATATCCCGAGCCTTTATAGATTGTATAAACTATACGAGTATCATTATTTCCTGAGACATTGTTGTTAGTGAAATCACAATCTTTAACTGCAAGATTTCCACCATATCCAACAGCTATCTGTCCTTTCGATGCGACCTTATTGTTTGCAAAAACACATCTCTCAAACCTCACCTTAGCCGAATTTGCAGCCAATGCATTATCATAGCCTCCTACTCGAAGAATAGCTCCACCAATTGCTTTGTTATTGCCCTCAAATTTACAATTAATGAAACTATATGCTCCCTGGTTCATAAGAAGACAGCAACCGGTATATTGGTTTTCATCACCTCCGTTTTGATAAGATCTATTGAAGCTCAATCCATCAAACAGAATTTCATTACCTGCATTTGTGCAATTGAACAGACGCTGAGTGCCACCTCCATCAAATACAGTCGAATATCTCGTGATGTCTCTTGCTGAAATATCCTGTCCTGATAAGCCTGACGGGAAACCGCCATAAATCTTGAACTTAGTTCCACCCATAAACTCAATAAGGGCAGGTATCGAAACTGTTCCTTCTGCAACAAAGAGCATATGATTGGTCAGCTTTACTCCTCCGTTGCTGCTGTTATTTGAAATTTTACCACGCAGATTTGAATAAGACCAAGCATTCTCCCAGGATTTTCCATCCTTTGTTCCTGCTCCGTCTGGTGTGATGAAACGTTTTTCAAAATATGGAGCAATATCAGCAATCACCAATTCCTTCACATGCTTTCTTGGGGCATTAAGAACCTTACTAGAAATTCTTTCACCAAGAATTGTTGACTTATCCTCAGTATAGATCTGGATAACAGGGCCATTTATGCTGTTCGGAAGAACTGCTGCATAATAAGTTCCAGGTCCTGTCACATTGATCTGGATTGTGGTCGCGGCATTAGATACATCCTCCTTATTTGTATATGATTCAGCAAGGATGCTTTTTGTTGCCTTAACGGTTCCTGCAAGAGGGGCTCCATTACCACCCAAATATACCTTTCCGGCCTCACCGTCATCAAAAGTAGGGACAGTAAACATCAGGAGCGAGCAAACGTTTTTAAGTGCAACCTCACTATCAACGATTTCACCAACTTCGATGGACGCGTTTTCAAATTTTCCATCCTGGACAGAAGGCACTGTAACCAAGACATCTCCTCCGATGACGGAAACGGCAACTGTTGAAGGATATACTGCCCACTTTGCCTCCTTACCTTCTGGTATTTCTGCAGTGAAAGAAGCTGATAAACCTGCGGTTTCAACGGCATTAGTCTCAACGCATGTACCATCAGCACAGACAATCATAAGTTTATCACCCACAGCCCATGAAACCTGGCCATCATTGCCCAAAGTTGTCTTAGTAACATCAAGTACTTCTGATCTTGATGCTGTAATCACAAACGTACTGTTATTCGTATCAACTTGGTTATTTCCTGAAGTTCCAAGGTTGTCAGCCTCTTTAACACAGGCTGACAAGGTCAATGCACTCAATGCAAACAAAAATATCTTCTTCATGATTCTAGAATTTACTGATTAAAACTCAAATTTATCAATGTCTAGCACATAGCCATCATTGACTGCTTCCATAGGTTCTTTACCGCTGGCAGCCAGAACACCTTCATAATGAAACACCTCGGTTCCTATTGACGGAGATTGATAGTATTTTTCTTGTTCTACTTTTGACATAATATTATAATTTAGATTAGTTAATTTCTACATTAATGCCGGATCATCTGGATGTAGTTTTCCCGAATTACGTATTACATTATCACTGAATGTAATAGATGAACCATAAGTATTAATCACATCATTTGGTAAGTCGAAAATTTTGAAATTGTCAGCTTTACTTTCAAGATTGAAAATACATCCTGTAACTTTCGCCTGTAGGGTATTAGAACTTGTTCTATTATCCCATGAGATAAAGGTATTTCCGAAATCAGCAAGATACGAATGAGTAATACACTTGTCCACAACCATTTCTATATCGATATTGCCATCTATAACAAAATCTCTTTCAATTGTGTCAAAATACACTTCGTTAAAAATAAAGAATCCTTGCTTAACCATTTTTATACCGACCGTACCGGAAAAATCACCCTGAAGTCCATTTCCTACTCTCCATGAAAGTATATGTACGTTATTTAAGATATGACCACCCGTATTTGTATAAATACCGCATTTGGTTCCGTAAATAAAGGTGTCTGATATTTTACAGTCAGCACAAGCAGAATCAATATAGATACCATAGTTATCCTGATTTGAAGATAATCCCTGTATGCTGACATTCTCGATTTTTGTATCACAGCTGGTGGAAGTAGCCGTAAGTGTTCCTGAGCGGCTAATCTCAATGTGACGACCTGAACAGTAATAGACAGACAACTCCTTAAGGAAGACCAACTGTTTATAACCGTTTATCCAGATTCCACGTTTTGCATTAGTCGCGTCGAAATGTCCTCCTTCTACATATGAGAACTCTCGGAGTCCTGCATCCACCTTGTCAGACAATTCTGTAAATCCAACCATCAACAAGGCTTCAAGGTTCTTTTCAGTAGTAATGTGAGCGTTTTTATCAAACACCAAATTGACATTCTTCTTATAATCATATGGTGTCTGAATCGGCTCAGTCAGATTGTAAGTGCCCGCAGGAAAATAAAGGGTACTACCATATGCATCCTTAATCAACTGATTCAGATCCGATCCAATAGGAGTTCCATCATTGGGAACTCCAAACTTTGTCACGACGATATAGTCTGTGTCAATCTCCTGAAACACATTCTTTGAATCGTCTTTTGAGCAACTGACAAAAACATATGCCAGAGTCAACAACAACAATAATAACTGCCTTTTCATTAATATGTAATTTAATTGATTTTAGAATACTTTTCAGTAGAGAATGGAAACAAAGGCAATCCAGCACCATTACATAAAGTACCTACATGCCATGTTGAAAAACAGTATCTCACATGTTCCGGCGATGAGACTGTTGTTGATGAGAACGAAAGCCTTCCATCAGAAAGGATTTCTACATCTGCTTCAGTCCAATCATATACGGTCTTATTATTAATCTTTACAGGAGCAGGTGCAATTTCAGCATGTAAGACCTTCTCTGCTCCATCAATATATCTCAGACCGTCTGCATTTGCCATGGTAACAATAACCTTATTGCCCTGCACCGTGTGTGACATATAATAAGGGCCCATGGGATTAACATTCCGATCTCCATATTGGTTATGCATTGCCCATAGAACAAGTCTATCAGCGATTACCTTCTTCTGAGGAAAATGAATTGTAACTTCACTCCCCACATCTGAGGCACCTACGATACCGCAGTTTTCTATCAAAGGAGTACCGAATCCTACTCCTCGGAACTGACAATGACGAAGAGTTGCTGCATCTTCCCATGTTGTCACCCAAGGTGCCAGTTGAACATAATAGAAAGGAAGTTTATCAGCCGTAACTCCCATGCGTTCTCTCCAGGCTTTTACAATATCTCGCAAGTGTCCTGCATATGCCCACGCAAGAGCATCACTATTTGTCTCTCCTTGAAACCAAAGCATTCCTCTATATCCGAAATCAATCACCGGATGCATCATAGCATTATAGCAGTTCGAAGGATAACTCGGACTTTGTTCACCGCCGGTAAGGCCATCACGTTTAATCGTATTGGCAGCTAATGTGGAAACAAGTGATTCAGGCATCCAACCTTCTATTCTGGTTCCGCCATATGGACACGCCACTATTCCTACCGGCACACCTACCTTTTTGTGTATTGAACGTCCGAAGAAAAAGCCTATCGCCGACCAATCCGGTGCACTCTGCCTTGTACACTTCACCCACTTTGCAGGTTCGGTATCATACAAAGGAATACGGGATACATTCTTAGGGACTCGGAAGTATCTCAGATATTGATAGTCCGAATCTGTTATTTCAGTAGAATAGTCATCCACAGGCTCATGATTGGTCTCGCCATAGTTGAATCCTTTCATAGGATGTTCCATATTAGACTGTCCAGAGCAAAGCCATACTTCTCCAACCAACACATCACTAATACTCAACTCTCCACCATCCGTATCCGTGATTTTTATAGTATGTGTTGTATATGAAGCACTCGGAGTACCTATTCTAATAAACCAATTACCATCAACACCGGTAACACCTTTATATGGAGTACCGGACCATGATGGAACGACTGTAACTTCTACCCCAGCCCTATCTGTTCCGTAAATAGCAACTTGGGCATTCTGTTGAAGAACCATATTGTCGCTGAATATATATGGCAGCGACAAATCAGAATTTGTTTCTGGTTTCTCATCCGGAGGAGTGACAGGATTCTCTGGTGGTGTTGCAGGTTCCTCTGGAGCATCCGGTTTTTCTGGACGAACAATCGGATTTTCTGGAGGTTCAGGCAAATAAACCACTTTATTCTGATCACATGAGGTCATCAAAAGCAACGTGCTTAATAGGCCTATAACAAACATATTACTTATTTTCATAACGAACATGATACATATTATATCCTATCTCTCTTAGTGCTTCTATTGTTTCCCAATAAGGAGTATCGCAGCAGTCAGTCAAACCTACCTGAAAGTCCTCACCATCAAATCGTCCTGTACAAGGCTGATCCGAGAACTGATGCCAGTTTGTACCGATTATACATGGATTTTTGAGACAGGAACGGACAAAATCGCGATATGCTCGAGCTCTATTCTGCTGATTGAAAGTCGCCACTTGGCCAGTGTGGAACAATCCGCGGTCAAGGGCTCCAAAATGGAATTCTCCATACATGACAGGAAGATCGATACCCTCAGGAAGAGAGAACGTTTCACGAGTATATGTGTAATTATTGTAACTCATAACATCTACATAGTCGGCTGCTATTCTGACTACAAATTCTGGTGCTCCAGCAAAACGACATCCCATATACAGCTTATTAGGTGCAATCTCCTTAAAGACATCTCTTACTGTCTTGAAATACTCACGGACTATCAGCAATGTCAATTCCTTCAGATCTGTGTGCGAACCAGCAGGGAGTTCATTTCTATTCAACACAAGATCTTTCCATGACGTAAAAGATGTTTTCCAGACATTGTTAAGCTCGGATATAGTATGATACTTACAAATAAGTCGATCAACAAGTACCATTTTGCTAGCCTGCTTAGGCGAAGCCTTTAATGCAAGCGATGCCAGGAGCGTCTGGTCACCCCAATTTATCTCATTGTCCACATAAAAACCTTGACACCATGAATCCTCAAGCTGATATCTTTTTGCCTCAAGATGTGCACGTACGCAAAGAGGGAACATCGGGTCATACGGATCTATGAATGGCCACCATCCCTTGGAACCCTCCAGTACGGGCCAAGAAGGATACCCTTCGACTGGTGCTGCAAGGTCAACTCTCTCATTATATACAGTGCGGCTCATCATACAGATGGCTGGGTCGGATGAATTGGCAATTGTGTTCATACCCCAACTACGGAGTCTGCGATGTGATAAGTCCGCATAAACTTCCTTATAATTCTCTCCATACTTTCTGTAGGCATTTGCTGAGGAATAATCATATGTTTCCTTTATGCCACGTGCAGTATAATATGGATATAGAAGACTATCACGAGTATAATAGAATTTATAGAATGGATCCTCCTCCTCAGATGGGAGATCAGAGAAATAAAACTTTCTGCCATCAAGAGGTGTCACACAACATGAAGTAGTAACTCTTACTACGCCATGTGACCAATACAGATATCCTTCCGGATCAATCATCCACCACTTGCCATCAATCTTCTTAACATAGAACTGTCCTGTCGCCTCAAATCTCGGTCCATTCTTCCAACCGCCATACTGATCCCATTCCTGCGGACCCGGATTTGCTGCCAGATCCTTTTCTTCGATAGACCTCATTTTCTGAAGCTCCTTGTCGGAGTGTATCTTCCCTGGCCATTCCTTATACTTATATTGGCCATATTTGTCCACAAACGGGAAGAATTCTGAAGAGTCCTTCTTCATTACAGCTGGAAGGACACGTTTTCCCTTGACGAGTTCAATATCAGAAACGATAAACTCTACCCCAGGAAGAAGATTTACTCCTGCGATTGTAATTGAATGCACATCAGACAAGTCACAATCATATGAGAATACTCCTATTTCTCTTGAATAAGGAGTACCATCCATAAGGCGGAACGCATTATTCACATCAGGATGCGGCATGTCCGGATTCAAAGGGAATTCAACAGTCATAGTGCTCTCCACAGGAACATCACCAACCGCCTCATACACACCTGCCACAGCTTTGTTTACTCTATTATTGAACTCCTTTGTACGACGAGAATCATAAAGATCGCAACAGAGATACAGGGCGGTAATCTTACTCTTGTTGCTGATAGTAAATCTGATACTACTATATTCTCTAAGATCAAAGTCACCTTTAAGCGTAAAGCCGGCCTTCCATTGCTTTGACACCACATTAAACACTCCGTCATCTTCCGACAGATCACACCCTCCGACAGGAACAAGAGTGCCGACAGTGGCATCTACTTTCATATTCCCACCTGAACGTGAATGTCCTGGTACGGAAGCGAATAAGAATAAAGCAATGCTAATAATTTTAGTAAACTTATTTATCATAATTTTCTGTGTTTTCATCTTGCCATTCGTTAATTCCATCGCGAATCCTATTACGGAAAAGCAGGTTATCATAAACATATGTGGTAGTTCCATCTCCATTACTGAAGCTATAATTGATAGACAATCTTCTATCTTGCAGAAGAGGAGCATCATTAAAACGTGACGGATAACCTTGAATAGGATTCAGTATAACACTTGGGTCATCACACGATATAGAAATATCATTACCGTTAAATTCAAGAAGCAGGTAACCCTCCCGACCTTCCATCTTATTCGTCCTGACAGTGTTAGCATTCAATGTAGTCAATGTATACAATTTAGATTCTGCCTGTGGCACTGTGAGCTCATACTCTGAGGTACTGATTATCTCTCCCGTAGAATCATTCTTTATAACCGTCTTACCGCCATGATACCAATTGCCGTAAAATCGATTTTCACACTTTACACCGATTATTTCAAAACTTCGGTCTTTTACAACGACATCTGCTTCAGCCTCTAAAATCCTAAACCCGATTGCGTAGTATGCACCAAAAGCCTTTTCATCAGTAAACATCTCCTCTGTAGCCTTTATGGTAACCGCTGCTGTATGACGCCCCTTACGTATAACCATATCATCAATACCTTCCACGATATAGTATGATGATGGTAAAGGGCGGATCTCTGATACACCTGCAAACGCCTTTGAAACATAAGATTGACTCAAGAGACCAAACTTGCCCTGACCTTTGAGGCCATCCAATGCAGTAAACTCAGCGACACCGGCCTCCGGATATATTTCGGATAAATCTCCGGTCACAAGTTCATCTTCAATCTGAACCTTGATTTCCCGATCTTCATCATTATTCACTATTCCAGCAAGAGCTACGGTAAAATCAAACTTAGCTCCTTCTCCAATAACAAAAGAACGCAAATCATACTGGTATGCAGAATATACTCCCGTATATTCATAGTCCATCGTATAATCGCCATAGCAAGCTGTCAGAAGGCTGCACATCAGGCCTAGTATAAATATGTATTTCTTCATTTTCATCTATTTTACTATCTCCATGATTCCCATCCCTGATTCTGTACAAGATTCGGACATCTTCTTATATCCATATAAGGAAGCGGTGACCAAAGAGACGGATAATTAAGTTGCTCCACAACAGTCTCCCTGTAATCCATATCCGAGGTGATATTTACACCCCTAAGCGGTATATTCAGATCACCAACATCTTCAGCCCAACGTCTGACATTATAGTACCTGTCACCTTCAAAGCACGTTTCTACTCGCCACTCATTACGCACCAGTTCAGAAAATTTAGTCCTGTCACCTGAACACTCATCAAGGTAAGGGTCATATAATTTACCTAATCCATCAAGGCCATCATTTGTACTACGTGAACGGAGCCATGCCAAAGCCTGCTTTGCAGAATAGCCAAAAGTAGATTTATCATCCGGGCCTACGCATTCGTTTGCCGCTTCAGCAAAAGCTAGACACATCTGAGTCCAGCTGAGAAGGTGAACACAGCGATATCCTTTAGAAACAGCTGCATCATACGGATTCCATCCTCGATAGAGGAATTTCTTGATATAATACCCGGTTGGTGATGTTTTGGTTCCTCCTGGTGCATCCTGACCATATACTGCTGTATTGAAAGTATACATTGTAGTGGAATTAGACAGGCGGAGCACTTTTGCACCATTATAATATATAGCCGAATAGAATCTCGGATCTCTGTCTTTATAAGGATTAGACGCGTCATAACCGCTCCTTTCATCAGTTATCGGATATCCATTCTTCATCGGGAAAGCATCAACGATATTTTGAGTCGGAACGATATTCGCCTGCCCACCGAAACCTGGAGGGTAGCAACATTTCTCAGTATCAGTAGCCTCAGTAAACTCTGAAGGCCATACTATCTCCTGACTATTGACCTCATGCCATGCAAACTTCTTCAGCGGTTCAAAACCGCCGGAAAGCATACTCTCCACTTCCAACTTATGACCCATGACCTTTGCTGCATATTCAGCCGCCTTGTAGTACCTGGTCATATCCTTCTCAGGATTAAATGCAGGACTCGCCCAGTAAAGGTATACTAGAGCCCTGAGAGCATCAATGCAAACCTGATCCAAAGTCTTATAACGTACTGAACCAGTTACAATAAAACTTTGCTCTGGATCTCCCGGATAATCTTTATTGGAATATGGAAGATATACATATGCCGAGTCACAATCATCCAATATCTGCTTTACACAATCGTCCAGGCTTTCGCGACGAATTGACGAATAATCCATATTATCCGTATCTGTTGGTTTCAATATGAGTGGAACTCCCAACATATTACCATCAGTTCCGATACCTGCAAACGCACGTAACAGATCGAAATAGAAATAAGCTCGAAGACCATATGCACTTCCTTGCATCGTCCGACGATATACCTTGTCAGCCTCAATATCAAGAAGGTAACGAGTATTTAAGCCAATATTGTCTACTAAGAAAAGATTAGCATACTGTATAGCTTTATAATTGGTATTCCACTTCGCAGTAAACGGATTGTTAGACATCAAGGCAGTACCATTGGAATATTTTCTCCAAGCACTGGTCTCAACACGATACATGGCATCATCTGTTGCCGCAGACATACCCAGGAGATAGTCCGTAGCATACTGCATAGGAAGAAAATCATTATAGATCTTATCTACATATCCTCTGAGAAGTTTCCCATGCTCAGAAAAGTTCTCATTATTGTATGTTCCATCTGGGAGTGGATCCAAGAAGTCACAACTAACAAGAGAAGATAGTAAAATGAATACTGATATTGATTTTATAAATTTCATAATCCTACATTAAAATTTGAATTTGATTCCTCCTGTAATCGACCTCATTAGCGGATATGAAGTCACTCCTGCGTCTATACACTCTGGATCAACATCCTTGATAGGTGAAATAGTGAATAAATTCTGTCCCTTAATAGAGAACTTCAGTCCTTTCAGCCACGATTTTCTTTTGAAGTCAAAGCCATATGACAATTCAATATTCTGAATCTTGAACCATCCTCCGTCTCTAAGCCAAAAATCAGAGCCAACAAAATTTTGATCGGACTTCACATAATCCAATCTAGGGTATGCTCCTCCGATATTATCTCTCACGAAAGCAGAATAGTTGCCATCACTCCATCCATTCCAGAAATATTCATTTGTCATTGGAATCTGATAGAAAGCACGACCTGTTCCTACAACGTTCAGCTCCAGATTTTTCCAGCCGAATGTCAAATTTACCGAGTACACGAGACGTGGATCTGTATTACCTAGTATTTTCTTATCATTATCATCAAGCAGGCCATCATCGTTTGCATCTTCATACATCAGGTCGCCAATATGGAGATCCGTGGTAAGTGAAGGTACAGTATGCAGCTGCTCCTCATTTTCATACCGACCAATACAGTTGTAACCCCAATAAGCATCCACAGGAGTACCTGTCTTCTTCTGATACTCATAAAGATAATTGTCCTCCGTCAGCTTATCGTAGACAGACTTGAAGAAGCTGGCACTAGCAGTGGCACCCCATCGGAAATCTCCCGACTTATCATTGTAACTGAATGTCAAATCAATTCCATTCAGGGACTGTCCAGTATAGTTTGCCATTAAAGGGATTTCACTGATACCGAAGACTCCTGGTACCGCCGATGTAATATTTACTATAGTGTCATAGACTTTCTTATGATAGAAATTAGCGAAGAAAGCAAACTTTGATAGAAAGGCAAAGTCTAATCCCGCATCTATCTGAAATATTTTAGGCCACGACAAAGATGGATTTGCGAGTCTGTCAATAGTGGTTTTATATGACACCCATCGGTTTGTTCCAAAATACGACGATTGAGTACCAATAGGGCCATACCACATATCTCCATTGTATGAGTACTTTGAACGATATTGATAAGGTGTTCCGAATACATCAAATTGACCACTTTCTCCTACTTGAGCATGAATTTTCAAATTATCAATCCATTCTATCCCTTTCAAGAATTTTTCCTTTGAAGCTATCCATGCCAAACCGACAGATGGGAAAAACTCGAATCTGTTTTTCTTTGCAAATCTTGAAGATCCCACATATTGTCCTACAAACTCTGCAATATATCTTCCTGCATATGAATACTTTGCATCCATTACAAGATACATCTGGCGCTGATAATAAGTATCCGATTTTGTAGATGTGCTGTTTAAAGAAAAGGTGGCCCCAGCTGAGACAGCATGACTGCCGAACTTCCTGTCATAATTCAGACTCTCGTATAGAGAAAGGCTCTGATAAGTATAATTTGCAAGTGTGGATTTCTCTGACTTCTTTACGCCCTTATGCCCGGACTCCTCCTCAATACCGTTAGCTGACGACCAATAATAACCGATGTAATCATTGTCTTTTCCTATGGTTGTCTGCATGAAGTTCGAATTTGCAAGCCAGGTTCTTGATTTCAAGCCAGGAGTTATAAATGACATATCAACATCTATTGCTACATTCATCAAAGCAGATCGCATCCTGTTTGTCCTGAATCCACCTTCCATCATCAGAGCATAATAATTCTGAGTAAAGCTCTTGCTTACTCCATAGACAGAGTGTTTTCCGTTTCCTCCATTTGGCAATGTGAGTTCCAAAGGAAAGGCAATTGCCGGAACACTTCTATAGTTGTACCATGAAGTCCTTCCTGATCGTCTGAAATATAACAGAGAATTGAAGTCAACAGACAATTCTATATACTTGGTTACCTTTACTCCTATACCGGCAGTAAAATTAAAACGGCTATAATCCGTTGTCGCTCCAGCCTTAATAAGATCTCCAGAGTATTGCCCGTTGAGAGAAAAATTGTATCTGACATTGCGAGTTCCACCATTAAGATTGAAACCTACCCTTGATATAAGGAACGCATTCTTATACATCAGGGACTTGTAATCTACATTCGGAAACCTAATGTTAAAGGGATCACCCTTAGCGTATTTCTGAATACCAAGCTTTGAATATTGTGAAGTATATGCTCCGTCAGTTGCTTCTCTGGCAAGATTATTCAGCTGTGCATATTCTACTCCGTTAACCCATTCAGATACTCTGTCTGCAAAACTAGCACCGCTTTCTGCTTCCATTTCAACCGTCATAGGAGTATCATAATGTCCTCCTCTCGTCTTTATAAGAAGAGCTCCATCTGAGGCAAGGACACCATATCTGGCTCTATCAGCTACATCAGTGAGGACAGTTATGGACTCTATCTGGTTAGGGTCAAGCTGCAGTTGTCCTAATGGAATACACATATCATTAACGATACACATCACATTACTTCTGCCCCTCATTCTAACGCGGAAAGCATCGGAATCCAGCGAACGATATTGATAATTTGGTATAGCAAATCCTGCCTTCTCTGTAATCTCAAGTCCGGGAACAAGACCAGTCAACCTATTCAGCAAATCACCCTGCAACCCCTTATCAAGTACATCAGAAGATACACTTAAAGAACTTCCTGTAGATTGATCATATGACATTATACGATTCCAAGGCATGACGAGAACACTATCCTTTTCTTGTGTTTGAGAGGCAAATACAGAAAGGATACTGACAAACATGAACAAAATCAATAAAAATAGTTTTTTCATATACTCTGTCATTTCCAAGCCCAGTTTTTAAAGTTTTTCATAGTAAACGCCTCCTTATCGGGGAATGGGATAAAACGCATATAGTCTTTCCAGACACACTGACGGTTGTTTGGCAGTGCCCTGCGAACATACTTTTTACCATTAGGGTATTCCTGACTTACCGGAACCTTCTCAACATAAATACCATATAATGTACTACCCATAGTCTGAGGTGCTATGTCCCATCGTCTGATATCGTGATAATAATGGTGGCCTTCAAAAGCGAGTTCCACGCAACGCTCATTTCGAATTCTCATACGAGCATTCTCCTTATCAAACACATTCAAAGGTGGCATACCGACACGGTCTCTGACAATATTCACTGCCTGGAGAGCTGTAAGGCTTGCACCTGGAGCAACGCCGGATGGACCATATGCTTCATTGACAGCCTCCGCATAATTAAGATACACTTCTGCGAGTCTAACTATCGGATCTACATGATAATAATCACTCGTCTGCTTAAGGCCTAGTTCACCATTCCAGTATTTCATACAATAATAACCAGTATTTGAATACGCCTTTACATCGCTATCCTTTGTTCCCCATTCTATTGCAAAAGGAAGTTTCATTCCATTCAACTGCGTCACGGGGTATGTCGCATCTGTCGGATCATAATATATATTAATCGTACCACCCGTTGTCTTTGTGCCATCATGGACTATGGTCATGCCTAGACGAGGATCTCTGTTATTATACGGATCCTGTTCGTTATAATGACCAGAGGCGGCAGCAGCATCACGGTCTTCTTGTGTTATCAGCAGCATGCCATTAAGTGTTTCATACCTATCTACAAAATTCTGTGTAGGACAAACTCCAGAAGTACCGGACTCATTACCAGATTGAGGGTAAGCCATGATGCTTGTCAGGTTAGCATGACTATCCTTCATCTGAATTGAATAAGCCCAGATGTTCTCATTGGTTGTCTGTTGTTTAATGAAATTTGTCGTGTACTTATCCTTTGTCACCAAAGAAAAACCTGCTTCAAGGACCTCATTAAGTGCCAAGCCCGCAGCGTCAGCTGCATTTTTCCAGGCCTCATCAGTACCGGCCTCACAGGCAGCATACATAAGAGCACGAGCGTATAGTGCGACTGCTGCTGCACCATTAATTTCGTCAAGTGTCGCTGAATTAAGGTCTGCTACAGAATTACGCCTCATATAGTCCGCCTCTTTCATGAGTTCGTATCCTTTCTTCAAGTCAGTGGCTGCATTTACATAAGTATCGTATACCGATTCTCTTTCAAGATCCCAAGATTCGTCAGCCTCGATTGCATGGTCCAAATACGGCATACCACCAAAAAAACGGCAGAGTGTAAAATGACAGAATCCACGAAGAGCATAAGCCTGACCTAGAAGATCATTGTATTCCTGCTCTGTTGCATCTGCACATCTATCAATGTTGGCGATAGTAATATTACACCTTCGTATAATGGAAAACATCGCTTTAGCTAGAGGTTTGTCAGTACTATTTACGTCAAATGTTACAGAACGAAGGAAATCCTGAGTGATGACACCCTGCTTTAAATACTGTTGAGTCACACCCATTTTTCCGGCATCGGACATATCAGTAGTATTGTACCATGAAAAGGAATATTTCTGCAGAAAGTCATAATACATTGGGAAGGCATAGAAAATACTCTCTTTGTTTGTGCCATCACCTGTATGATATAACCAGTCAAAGTACGACCTAAAGCTGGAATATGTGCCAAACACATTCTCGTCATCCATTCCTAGTTCAGGATCGACATTCAGATAGCCACAGCCAGATAGTGAAATCATGGCTGTAAAGCATAGTATAGCGCGTTTTAATATCTTCATCTGAATCTGGATTTAAAATGTCACATTTACATTAAACTTGACCATCCTCATTGTCGGATAATTGTTTTCCGCTGTAGTATGTCTTTGTGGATCCTGTTCCATAAGTGAAGTCCAAGTGAATAGATTGTTTCCAGTAACACCTATGGTCAGTGCTTTTACTCCCAACATCTGTTTCAGTTTCTTTCCATCGAATGTATATGAAAGTACAGCTTCTTTCAAAGACACATAATCTGATTTTCTCCAAGTGTATCCATCCAATGCTAGATCATAACCGGGATAGTCAGAAGTTCCACCAGCCCAAGCATACATTTCATCAGACATAGATAAAGCCGGTATTGAAGCTTCGTGATTTTCAGGTGTCCAATAATCAATATGCGAAGTATGGACAACGTAGTCTCCTGCATAAAATGGAATTATTGCTGAACGACGATAATTGATGTACTTTCCTACTGTACCTGTAAAAAGAGTCTTGAAATTCCATCCTTTATAGTCAAATCCAAAATTGAATGAGAAAACACCTGGAGCATATGTTGAGCCATTCAACACATGCAGGTCATCCTGTGAAATCGCTCCATCAACAGTATAATCCAAAAACTTATATACACCAGGAACTACATTAGTCCACTCTGATGTATAGAGAGGATAGCCATGAAGTTCATCGATGGTATTAAAATAGTTTCCATCAACAAGCGTCGTTCCAGTTCTGGCAGAACTGATAGGCGTGTTGACGTATTTCTGATAATCAGGAGCATATGGAGCATCACCATAACTGGTTATACGGTTTTCACTCAACCCGATCATGGCTCCTAAACTATATCCAAAACCTCCTGCTGTCCTTTCTCTCCACTTAATTTCGACCTCGAAACCATGCTTTTTAAGTGCTCCTGTATTTACATCCTTATACTTGACACCGAGTATAGGAGTCACAACCGGAGCCATAAGCATATTGCTTCGCTTCTCATCATACAAATCGACATCAAGAGTCAGTTTGTCCTTAAACCAACCCATTTCTATTCCTATATCGTGCTTTTGGGCAGTTTCCCACTTAGCATCAATATTTGCTGCTGCGTCTTCAACAATATGACCATATGTATTCTTTGTCCACGATGAATAATACAGCCAGTTGCTTGAAGATTTATCACTTCCGACAATACCGTTGGAATAGCGGAATTTCATTTTGCTCCACCAGGGCATTGCTGACTTCCAGAATTTTTCCTTAGAGAGGACGTAACCCACAGCAAGCGATGGGAATATACCATAACGATTCTTAGGCGAGAACTGCTCACTACCTGTTATACCAAGGTTTACCTCAAAAAGATACCGTCCCTTATAATCATATGTCGCTCTACCAACAAATGACTGATTTCGTTTCGGAAAAGATGCACCACTATTATACTGTCTCTGATTATACAATACCATAGCTGAAACATTATGAGCATCTGCAAACTTACGGGCGTAATTCAAGGATGCTTCCAGATATGTAATGAACGTCACACCCGAGGCATTATTATCCTGAGTAACAGCATAAGGATTTGGACTATACACAAAATTATCAGCCTTATTTACCGGTACCCAATAGTTATCGTCACCGGAATCATATAGATCCCAGTTAATATTATACTGAGCAACATATGCAGAGGCGGACTTGGATATACGCGAATATGTTGATGTCAGTCCGAATTTACCGTTCAATGATAATCCTTTTGTAATAAAATCCAGTTTCTGATTAAGTATCAGGTCAGTCATGAACTGGTTAGACATAGACTGCTGATAATCCGGATTAGCAAGCATGCTAAACGGATTACTATACTTATGTCCCTGATTTCCACCAAATCGCACTTCCTGAGATCCTGGATAATTAGCATCTGGATAGATATCCATCGCCCATTCCGGATAAAATGCAGGATAAGAAATCGTTGGAGCTTGATATATAGTACTGAATACAGTAGACGACGTATACGCAGATTTGAGTTTCTTTGAAATGTTGGTTATACCTCCTACCTTTAATGAAAGACGTGTCAGCTTGGTGAGATTCCAATCGAGATTCATTCGATATGTGATTTTGTCGCTGCTATAATTCGTCCCGTCAGTTATCTCCTTCAATATGGAGCCTTCGTGTACATATCCTACTCCTAGATAATAGTTCACCTTGTCTGATCCTCCTGACATAGAAAGATTAGCATCAGTACTCAGCGCGAAATCGCGAAGAAGAAGATCATACCAATCTACATCCGGATAACGCAATGGATCATTTTGATCAGCATATCGTCTGATAATATCATCTGAAAAGACTGAAGCAAAGGACTGTGTATTCCTTAGTCCGATATTGACCATTCGTGCTACAGTTTCTGCATCCACGTGAGATGGTATGAAAAGAGGTGTGTTAATACCTTGATCAACTCTTACATTAAATTTAGGCGCTCCCTTCTGTCCTGTTTTAGTTGTCACTAGAATGACGCCGTTTGCACCTTTTGCTCCATAAACAGCAGTTGCAGAAGCATCTTTGAGCACAGATATGGTCTCGACATCAGAGGGTGAAATCGAGTTCATAGGTCTCTCAATACCATCAACCATTACGAGAGGCTCACTTCCGTTCCAACTGGAAAGTCCACGAACCATAAGAGTGGCATCATTCTCGCCAGGAGCGCCGCTGGAAGCATAAACGAGTAGCCCAGGCACCTTTCCTGCCAACGCATTATTCAACATGCTTGTTCCAGTATTCACTAGTTCGTCTGATTTCACTGATGTAATGGCACCTACGATACTCTCTTTTTTCTGGACTCCATAACCAACTACAACAACCTCTTCCAAAAGTTCAGCATCTTCAGAAAGTCTGATTGTCCATGTAGATGCCTGTATGGCATGCTTCTCTACTGTCTCATAACCCATACAACTGAAAACGACAACAGAATTGACAGGAACATTAAACCAAAATTTTCCGTCAAGATCAGTGATTGTTCCTCCTGCACTTTGATTATTCTTAACCATAACCACAACTCCAGGTATGGGTTGGGACGTCTTATCAAGGACCACGCCCTTAACTGTTATTTGATGGTCATTATCTGGGTAAGCAGAAACCGTCCCTGCTGCAAAGTAGAGCAGGAAGGAAAGAATCGCAATCAAATGTTGAATATAAACCTTCATAGATTATTCGTCAGAATGGCACATTAGAACTTAAAACCCTCTTCATCAATCTCATAAGAGTCGTTGCTGCTTTCTGCCTCAAATTTGGAATTGTCAACCTTTGGCGCTTGAGAAATAGTACAAACCGCTTTATATTCGTTAGAGTCCTCATCAATATACGTCAACCAAAGTTGAGTTGTCCTTCTCTTTTTAGGGTCTTCGTTCTCTTCAAGAGTAAAAGTTATATATGAACCATCAAGTGAAGGATTTATGAGCCATGTTGCCTCGCAACTAATCTGCAGGTCATCAGCCACTATATTAGAATAGTATGACACCTTATACTCACCTGCTGTGAAAGGGAAAATTTCTTCCGGCTGCACTATTGATACAACTGGAGTGCCTTTTTCTGCTTCTTGATTCAATGACACTGTTCTTGGTTTAGTGCCGTCAGCAAGAGAGACTACAAGCTCTGCCGTACGGTATTCTCCGTTATTCTCCGAGAATTCAATGGCAATAACTCCATCTCCTGTCCCGAAATTGACATTTTTTATTCTCACCCAATCAACATGACCTGTAATAGATGCTTTCCACTCACCGGTAGTCGTTACTGTAATCTCTTCAACTCCGCCATTAGCAGTAGCTGTGACGAATAGTTTATCCAATGATAATTTATGGTTTGCCACTTCTTCCTTAGTGCAAGCTATTAATACCAAGGATAAAAATGTCAAAATGAGTAGAGTTCTCTTCATAATTATTTGATTGATGAAAAACGATATTCGCATATATGATTATAGGTTTCGCCTGGTTTCAGGAACGGATTAGGGAAACTAGACTTATTCGGTGCATCCGGATAGTTCTGGGTCTCAAATGTAAATGACCCATACCTGTCAAGAGTTCCTCCATATTTGCCAATTTCCTCATCTGTCCACCACTGACCACTATACAACTGTAATCCTGGCTGATCAGACCAGACCTCCATACAGATACCGCTGACTTGACTATACAGAGATGCAGCCATTCTAAATCCTTCACCGTTTATACAATAATTATGGTCAAAACCAACATTGCTTTTAACGATATGAGGGTAATCACTTTTGATTGCTTCGCCCACACTATGAGGACTACGATAATCCATTGGTGTACCGTCTACCGATATAGGGTTCTCTATTACTGCCATACCATCTGTACCGATGAATGTGTCCGCATTGACATATAGGATATAGTCATGACATGTTCCATTTCCCTCTCCATTCAGATTAAAATAGGGATGATTAGAGATATTGACAGGGCGAGTCTTGTCTGTCTGAGCCTTATATTCTATCCTCCATACATTGCCGTCAAGAATATACGTCATCTGTATATCCAGATTGCCAGGAAAACCCTCTTGACTATCTCTATGAAGATAGTGTAGTACGATTGAAGAATCTGTTACTTCCAAGACATCCCACATAACAGAATCCAGACCTTTGAAGCCTCCATGAAGTGTACCCTTACCATTGTGGTTTAGATTCAATTGGTATGTAACTCCTTCATAGGAATACTTGCCTTCATATATTCGATTAGCGACCGGACCTACAACAGCACCGAGAAATCTTTCTCGTTTGTAATTGACATACTCCTCTATGGTACTATGACCAAGAACAACATCAAGATAATTTCCATTCCTATCAGGAACAAAAAGCGACACTACTCTTCCACCATAATTAGTAACCTGCATTATAATATTATCAGACTTCAGTGTATGCAGCACAACTGGCATGTCATCCACTTCACCACAAAAGTCACATTCTTTGACTAGCGGCATACGGGATTCGCATGCAAACAACACAGGAAACATCCAAGCTATGTAGAATATCAACTTCTTCATACCTGACTTCTATAACATATAATCCTCAAGAGTATACTTACGATGCTTTGACGGAGTAGACATATAGGTACTATTGCCCCACTTATCAAGAATAACAGGAAAAAGCATGGTATCATACTTTGACTTCATGACAAGAATGCTATATCCGCCTATTTTTACAACTTCAACCTTCACATTCTTTGATTTAGTCTTATTTCTTATAACGGTACCATCTGACTCGACTATAAGATAAGTTGATTTCCCATCTCCATGCTTAATTTCTAATTCATTAGTACATGTAGACGGCGCTATCATGCCTATCACAACACCTGACTCACTGATTTCCTGCGGCTGTTCAAAAACACACTCTGCCTGTCTGTCATCAAACTTCATCAACAATGACAAGTCATAAGGGTTGAGTTTAGCTTTTGATCTGATTATATTATCATGGAATGTAAACCCAAAGTCATAATCATTCAGTATCAAACTATCAGGAAGATCAAATATCTTAAAATTCTCAGGTTTGTAATCCAGATTAAATACACAATTACTGATTTTAGCCTCGAGGTGGCTTTCTCCAGTCATATTTGACCAAGAGAGAAAACTCTCTCCAAAATCAGGAATCCATGAATGAGAAATGCATTTATCTACAATCATCTGCACACCGATATTGCCCTCAATAACAAAATCTCTATTTGTCGTATCAAAGTACACCTCATTAAATTCGTAGAAACCCTGACGTGCTATCTTGATTCCCACCGTGTTTGAGTAATCTCCTTTCTTGCCTTCTCCGACGCGCCATGTAAGTATATGGAAATTATTTACGATATGGCCTGCTCCCTCAGTGTATAATCCTGTACCAGTACCATATACGAAAGTATCTGAAATTTTGCAGTCACCACATCGAGGTCCGATGTACACACCGTAATTGTCTTCATTTGAAGAATCACCCTGAATGCTGACATTCATAATTTTGGTGTCACTGCTACCTGTACCACGGAAATGATTGGTGCAGCTGATCTCAATGTGACGTCCTTTGCAATAATATATTGACATATCCTTCAAAGTAACAAGCTGCTTCAAGCCATTCACCCATATTCCTCTAAGAGTGTTTGATGCATCAAAATGCCCTCCTTCTATGAATGAGAATTCACGTAGATCGCGTTCTGCAACTGAAATTTTATTAAACTCAGTAAAACCGACCATTACCAAAGCATCCAAACACAAATCTGATGTGATGTGTGCATTTTTATCAAATATAAGATTTACATTCTTATCATAGTCGAAAGGTGTTACTATCGGCTCAGTGAGATTATATCTACCTGATGGGAAATACAATGTACCCCCATACGAATTAACTATCAGATCATTCAGTTCTGTACCTATCGGAGTTCCATCATTACAGACTCCATGTTCAGTTACGACAATATAGTCTTTTGTATTTTCTGCTGATATCGTCAAACACAATAAAAGAGAAATTACCAATACAATAGTCTTTATTATAGGTTTCATCGGTTCCGAGATTTGGTAACAAATATACAAAAATAATTTCATACTACACTACACCACAGTTGAAAAAATAAAACAATATTCTTTTCGTAGCTCAGTAGGTCATGTTGTGCTACGCTGATTATCAGTCAATTATGAAACTTACCTATACTTCTTTACTCGTTGGTCATATATTACTCCCGACCAATTAAGACCGAATGCAAAATCATAGGTATTTCCGTCTGAATCAACATAGCACTCCATGTCGAAAGGCAAGTCTTCATACTGTTCCTCTACAGTCTTCATATCAGCAGGGAGTTGACAAGGAAGCAAAGCACTTGGTTCCTTGTGACCGCTGATAATATCAAGAAGTGCATTGTTTGTCACACCTAATGATAAAAGTATTGCATCAGCATACGGCTCAATCTCTGCTGGAACAAAAGGTCGATCCATTGCCACAACTAGTACAACAGGCTTTTCTCCCATTAATACCTTTGTCTGCCGTACAAGATGCATATCACTCTCATTAAAACTGATTTCAGTACGCCCCCTATAACTTCTGTTATCAGAAGCTTCAGAAGGATCACCGCCAGCAATACTCTTCTCTCGAGCATGAGACGCAGTATAAGGACTATACTGCAGACTTATAGGCCAATATTTACCTTCCTCCTCGTCATCTTCTGGCTTAATATATCCCCAATGCCCAAAAGGACTCTTGATAGAGACTAAGGCAATATCTGCCTCCTGAGGGTCATCTGTGACCTCGAAATACTTTTCAAGAAGCTCCCTAGAAAATGGATACTCTTCGTAGGCTGGCACCGGATACTGCCAATGAGTAATAGCAGGCCCCATCTTCCTTAACGGCTGGTATACCTTGACCTTTCCAGTAGCCGGCAAAACATTGTCATGATTTTTCAACATAACGATCGACTTGACTTGAGCCTCGTAACCAGCTGTTACAAAGTCCGCATTACCAACAATTTTCTCAGCATTATCTGGACTCACATATGGATTTTCAAAAAGGCCTACATTAAAGATGTTCGTCAAAAGCCTACGGGCAGACTGCTCGAATCTTTCTCTTGCACTTTCCTCGCCATATTTTTCAATCCACAACTTATACGCTTCCAGAGTCGGTTCAACGTCATAAACTCCTCCAAGCTGATCCACTCCTACCTCGAAACATCTAAGACGTCTTTCTGCAAGAGTTGCATTCTCAAGTCCCCATGGTTTACCAGCATGGATGAATGTCTTTTCATAGTCGCTGACTATACCCCAATCAGTACATACAACTCCATCAAAGCCATATTCGAATCTGAGCAAATCTCGAATAATGAAACCACTGAATCCGTTGGCAACATTTTCTCCGGAAGGATCCTGATTGTACGAAATGGTATAATATGGCATAACAGCTGAAGCTGATTTAGTCTTGCCCTTTAAATTAAAGGCTCCCTGAACAAATGGAATTAGGCTTATGTCAAATCCATTACCTGGATATACTGCATATTTTCCAATTCCGAAATGTGCATCTCTGCCCGCTTCTCCGGTGCCACCACCAGGCCAATGCTTAACCATGCAGTTGACAGACTCATGTCCCCATCCATTTTTCGATCCTTCGGTGGTTTGGAAAGCATCGCAATATGTGCGTGCCATATCGCGAGATAACTGAGGACTTTCGCTGAAACTGCCATAGAAACGTCTCCACCTAGGCTCGGTAGTCAGGTCAATCTGAGGAGAAAGAGCTGTGGTCAATCCCATTGCACGATACTCCGCAGCAGCAATTTTAGCATAGAGACCTACAACATCAGGATCAAAGGTGGCACCAAGGCCTATTTCTCTAGGCCATTTAGAGATATCACTCGTTCCATCTGGGTCGAATTCGCCATCGGGTTCGGGATTGTAGGCACTTGTATTTGCCTTTCCGTTTGTATAATTGCGTGGATCTGATGAGTTATTTGCAGGAATTCCAAGTTCAGCCGACTCGCAATATGACTGAACGTTATTTGCCCACATCGCTGCAGTACGAGCATCCTTTACTGCAGACACCAGCATATGACGAATGAAGTCATCCTTCATATAACTTAGAACATCTGAATTCAAGGCTGCACTATCAATAGTCACAGCTCTTGAATAGAGCATCAGACCACAAATCTGTTCTACCGTCATCTGAGAAGCCAGATCTGCTACTCTACTTTCAACTTTCTGACGCCAATCTTCATACACGTCCAGACTACCGTTTTTATTCAGGTCTTTGAATGCATATCCATCAATTCTCAAAATTTCGACCCCGGACGTTGGACTGTATCCTAGCTGCGGACCACGTGATTGAGATACAATACTATACGTATCAAAAGACTGCTCGGAAATCTGATTCGTACATGACGCAGCCAGCAGAAGACTGGCTAGATAATAGAGATACTTTTTCATTGGAAATATATTTTTCTATTTTATAAACATATTGAATAATTATCTTCGGTACTACATACTATTACCGTTACTTCTCGGGCGGCTTGTGCCCCCATTACAAGAGCCTGAGCAATATCAGCCGTCTTTGAAGGCCCACTAATAAAACATCCATAACCAGAATTCTCTATTTTTTCATATGCCTGATGCATATTGCAGACTATATCCTTGCGGTCAATAAGAATAACAAGGCACTCAGATATAAATAATACGGCCCTCTCTTTCATTGTCTGAGGAATCCATACGCAGCCATTTTCCGCTACTGCGACCTTGCCTTCTACGATTCCGACTTCAACACCGTTCAGTTCTAATGCATCGTTAACCGTATCAGGATTGACTGTGGAATTCACATATGGCAGAGCAGAAGCAATAACTGATGCAGACGGATATAAGGAACGGACAAGTTCATCCACATCCTTTTCTTGTTCCATAATAATGGCCTTTCCTCCAACCTGCTCCACTGCAGATATGAACTGTCCGAGCCTGTTCTCATATTGAACAGGTGAGATAGTATCCAAAGAAGGCATCTCGAAAGACCGACTATGGTTCTTTCTGATCTGATCGAGTATATATTGTTTGCTTGTCATTTTACTTTTCCTTTTTTCCACATTGTTTGGAACGATTCCTTTGCAAACTCCGGCAGATAGCGACCTTTGCCCCAAAGACCGAGGCCGATAAGTTGCGATCCTGAAACAGCAGCATTGATAAGTGGAGAGCACTTCAATGCCATGTCATAAAGAGCAGGTCTGTCAAAGACTGTCTTCATTCCACGGCTCATCATCTCCTTGGTCATCGGTGCCTTGCCAAAAGACTTCAGCTCCTGTCTCCAGCTGTAGATCTGCTCTGAAAGATTGACCTTTGCCGGGCATACATTATTACATGAACAACATAGAGAGCAAGCACTGGCGTTATCGTGATACTTCTTTGCATCACGGGCCATGCCGAGGTTGACACCTATCGGCCCCGGAATGAAATAGGTATATGAATAACCTCCTGACCTACGATATACCGGGCATGTATTCATGCAGGCTCCGCACCTGATGCATTTGAGGGTTTCCCAATGAAGGTCATCAGAGAGCAGACTGCTGCGTCCGTTATCTACGAGAATGATATGCATCTCGCCGCCGCCTGGTCGAGGATGGCGAAAATGAGATGTAAAGGTCGTGGATGGCTGACCAGTGGCACTGCGGGCCAGAAGTCTATGGAATACGGCAAGAGATTTATAATCCGGAATCACCTTCTCTATGCCCATTGCAGCTACATGAAGTTTAGGAACTGATGTGGACATATCTGCATTGCCTTCATTCGTGCAGATGACTATCTCACCTGTCTCTGCTATTCCAAAGTTGGCACCGGTAAGTCCGGCATCTGCCGTAAGGAACTCATTTCTGAGGCTCTTGCGGGCACAATAAGTCAGGTAGGTCGGATCACTGTTTCCTTTCTCACTGCCCAATTCCTTTTCAAAAAGGTCTCCTACTTCCTCCTGAGTCAGATGGATAGCCGGCATGACGATATGACTGGGCTTCTGGTCAAGCAGCTGGATGATTCTTTCGCCAAGG
>JAEIGA010003143.1_pt1 | contig 25997 bp, 58 predicted proteins | sample 9270691 | NCBI WGS metagenome assembly JAEIGA01 (sample SAMN17057246, study PRJNA624740) | gut metagenome | biome: biome; isolation source: fecal sample | host: Bos grunniens | place: China: Xizang | collected 2019
AATACCATATCAAACAAAATGTCATGTTGATATTCAAGGTTTAATAGATTCTAATTCAGAATATAAAAAAATTTTTGAACGAGCATCCAAAGTTCAAGATAATCTGTTTAATAAGCTTAATGACAAAATATATACATTATTTAGTTATTTAGGCGATGGCGCATTTTATTTTTTGGGATTTGAATCAATGGATGATTATGGTATTGACGCATTATTGATTAAACCATATTTAATTCCAGTAGATGAAATGACGGATAAACAAAAAGTAGAATTTCTTAATCTACAAGAACGAGTGGCTTATAATTCATATGATCCTTTCAACGAAGATGTTAGTGATTTCTTGAACTTTATTTATAAAAACCACATAGATTATTTCGGTTTAATCCCTAAAGGTTTGGCTCTAAACGGTAAGAACATTTATTAAAAATAATTTTAAAAATAAATTATAATAATAATTATTATTATTTTAAAAAATATGGAAAATAGTGAATACTTTTATAAAGAGACAATAAACTCAATGTCTACAAATCAAATTATTAAAGATATAAATTTTGAAATTGTTCAAGCATCATCAAAAGGCTTATTTGCTATAGATGGTGAATATAATGAAAATGAAATTGATATAAATTCTTTTATTGAATATTTTAAAAATTTGGGTTTTAAAATAACTGTCGATTACGATAAATTTATTTACAAATGGAAATATAGAATTTCTTGGTTTAAACATCTTTAATTATTTTTTATTATGGAAAGAAAAATGTATGTTTTACAAAATGAAGATGGTAAATTTTATTGGAAAAATGAAAATACATCTTCTTCACATCGTTTAGTGGAAGGTTTTGAAAATGCTTTTTTATTTAAAACTAAAAAAGGTGCTGAATTAAGAAAAAAACTACCTTGTTATTCTGATTGTATTATTAGAGAAGTTGAAATTAAATTAATTTAACTATGAACAAAGAGCAGAAAAAAACTATTGACAAAATTATCGCTATTTTTATGTACGGTATTTTCTTACCATTTGTTTTATTGGCTTTAATAGCGAAAGGAGTAGATATTTGTATGAAATATCTATTTGAAAAACTATTTAATCCCTTATATTATAAGATATGTAAAATTGTGCGAGGATCTATTCCAAATTCCGCTGTATATGTAAATGGTAAAGAATATAAGATTTGGCATAGAGTTAATGAAAAACTTTTGACCATTAAAGAAGCAAAAGCACTTGGTAAAGAGTATGAAGATAAAGGTTATGAAGTCAATTTACATTTAAGTGAATTTTAATATTTAATAATAATTTAGATATGACAAAAGAAGAAAAAGATTTATTATTAAAAGACCTTTGTGCAAGGTTGTCTTATGGAGTAAAAATTTCTGTTCAGTCTTGGGATGAAGAAGAACAAGAATATGTAGATAAAGTTGATGTGCTATATTCAGTTAATAGAGATGAATATATTAAATCTACCAATGAAGACTATGATTTTAGTCTTGAAGATATTAAACCATATCTTCTTCCTCTTTCAAATATGACAGAGGAACAGAAGGAAGAATTTAATGCAAGGACTTTTGAAATCATGTTTGGTGAACTCGTATGTAAGAAAAACGACGAAATGGGATATGGAAAGATAATGGAGTTTGACCTTGATTTCTATAATAAACATCATCTTGATTGGAGAGGTCTTATTCCAAAAGGTCTTGCTATTAATGCTACTGGGTTGAATATTTATTAAAATAAGATTAAATTTATGGAATTAAGAGAATTAATTAATAGGCTTGAAACTCTTTCAAATGGTGGAAAAAATGACCATTTAGATGTTGAAATTCAAAACTTGGAAGACCCTTATCAAAATTTTTGTGCAAGTAACGCGTATATCACAAGATATGAATCAAGTAATTTGGAGTATGATTATATAATCATAACAACCAATTAAACATTTATTAATTATGGCTATAACATTATTTACGATTGGAATTTTACTATTAATCTTTTTATGGAGATTTTGGAAAGCAATTCTTTTTCAATTAGAAACTGCTAAAATTATTAAAGATAATATACCGCAAGCAACCGATACTTATTGTGTATTAGGTTTGATAGAAGAACTTGACGATTTTTCAATTAAGTTATGTAAATTAGTTGATAACTTATTAGATATTAATAAAACAGTTAAGGTTGCAATTGGTTTTAAAAAAATTAACATTCAATGTTTCTTAACAGATGAAGAAATTGAATTTTTAGAAAAACATTTTAAATATGGTAAATAATATTAAACTTATTCAGGAAGATAACAGAATCAAATTAGATTTTGATCCCAAAAAATATGAATTGGTAAATGAAAATGGAGAGGTTTATTTAAGAAGGAAACCTTATACTTGTGATTTAATGGAAGCAATGGATATTCTTAAAATAGACCCATGTTTAGAAACGAAATATAAAGAATTAAAAGTTTTTACTTTTCAACGACTTCTTATTTTTCGCGATGCATATTGGGAAATTTATAGTAAAGAACAAAATTTAAAAAATCGCTGGAAGCCAGATTATAACGATCACTATCAAGATAAATATGCTATTGCTTCTACACAAAATAGATTGCATATAAAAAATAACTCATATGAAAATTCTATATTTGTTTTTCCAACAGAAGAACTCGCATATCTATTTTTGGAGAATTTTAAAGAAATGTTAGCAAATTTTTATTAAAAAATATTAAAAATAGCACAAAATATTTGTAAAATCCCCAAATTGAAAAAATTTTGGGGATTTTTTTATAAAAATATTTGGTTATGTCAATTTTTTTTTGTATCTTTGTATTGTAAAATAAAAAGTAGTTTTTTAACGATTAAAAATAAATTTATAATGAAAGAAAAATCAAATTATAATCATATCTCAACAGAAGATATTTTGAAAATCTTGGAAGTATATAATAACAATTTCGGAATAAACGATGGTGGTTTTACACCAGATTTAGAGACACATAGTATTGTAATTAAAATGTGGCTGGATGAGATTTCAAAAGAGAATGATTCTAAACAATATGTAGAAACAGATCTTACAGAAAAATTAGTCGATGATTCTGTGGAATTTGGAAAGAATGTGATGATTAAAAAAATTTCAAACTATCTTATTAAAAACTTACCAATGACACCAGACGATAAAGAAAATTTTGTCGAAGAAATGATTAAAAATATTAAATAAAGATATGAATTTAGCACAACAAATGCAGGCACAAATTGCTTTAAATAAAGCATTGCCACAGATTCAAATGCAATTAACAAATAATTCATTTGCTCTAATTGACTATCAAGATGGGTTACAAGAGTTATTAATTCAAAATGGATTTGATGTTACCTATAATCAGCGAGAATGCCAATTGGTAGTTAAATTCAAAAATCAAAATAAAGGGTTTTGGTCAGATAGATAATAAAATTATGAAATATAAAATTCTACATAAAATACGAATGAAAATCAGTGATTTTGGAGATTATATTAATAATAATCCTTGTAGTAAATATACTGATTCAATATATTACTTTTTATGTGCATTATTTTTTTAATTATAAATTAAACAATTATGAAATACGATAAAGAAAAATTAGAACAACATACCAAACAATTGATGGAAATGTTTTGGTATGTAAATGATGATGTAATTTGGGAGAAACAAGAAATGCAAGAGAATCATTTTGATAAACTACCCAAAGCAGAGCAAGTTGCACTTATAGATATTGGTAATAAACTCAAAAGTGCTGTGGATGCACTTACATCATACAAACATTGGTTTTACGAAAAATAATTATATTATGGAAAATTTTAGAAAATATTACAAGTTCCCATTAAAAGTCGATGATATGGGAGTGTATATTAGAACTACTGATTATAAAATGGCTCTAATGTTCACAGTTGGTTTGAATGATGATACTATCCATAATATCGTCGATAAATTAAACGGCGAATCCAATAAATCGGTAGCATACCCATTATGGCATATAAAACGTGGAACGGAAATATGGTATGATGACACCAAAGTAATGATCATTCGTGGTTGGGGTATGTTACATGGAAATGGTTGTTATAATCTCCCAGAAGAAGAAGCAATTAAAATTCAAGATGAGTTTGGAAAGTATGTGATTGATGTGTTAAATAGTTAATTATAAATTTAAGAAATATGGAAATAACATATGACGAAACAATAACCGAAGTATATGATGATTATACTTATGATGAAGAAGACTTTGATGATGCAGAAGACTTTGATGATGCAGAAGACTTCGATGAAGAAAATGATGAAGATAGTTTTCTTTGTAAAATTAAAATTGGGTCAATAGTATTTACCAAGAATATTGGATGGGTTAAAATTACACACATTTATTGGGATGCTTTATCAAGAGAATTCTGTTTTAAGGGCTTGGGTTTATTGAATAATTGTAAATATAATGCAATTCGCGTTTGCGATTTAAATGGAGAAATGGTATTTGATAATACCGAAGAATTATTTTTATTAAAAAATACTAATATGGATAAACAATTAGAATTGTCAATAAAAGGACACGAAACTAATGACAGTTGGGCAAAATGGGATTTGCCAGATGGTTATGAATTTCAAGATAAAGATGGTAATGTGATTAATACAAATATCATAAAATTAGTTAAGAAACAATCAAAATATCCAAATACATTTATAGACGTTTTGAATTTTTGGCATCCAGATAGACAGATTGAAGATGACTATCAAAAATATTATAAAAAAGACCTTATTGAAAAATTCCAAAACCTATTATACGCAAGAGATGCTTATTGGAAGATAGCAGGAGAGGAAATGGGTTTAGGCAAATCTTGGGAGCCTGATTGGGAGAAATCTGATAGTGGTTATGTATATTGTATTGTTAATAAATGCAGCAATATAGGGTTAACTTGTGAATGGATAAGAAACAATTATATTTTATCTTTCCCAACTAAAGAAATGCGTGATGCTTTTTATGTGAACTTTGAAAAGTTAATTAACGATTGTAAAGAATTTTTGTAAAAATAACATGATTACACTTATTATTATATTAGCTTTAATTCATATAATTACTATTAGATTAGTATTCATATTTGCTGATTCTGTAGAATATTATCTTTCAGGTTTGAATGATTTTATACTTATACTTTTATTAAATTTTCCTGTTATAAATACAATAGTTGTAACAGTGGTATGTGTTTTAATAATCATTAAGAAAATTAGGTGGAAAATAAAATATAGAGGTATTAAATAATTGAAAATTATGAAGTATAATATTGGAGACAAAGTTCGAGTGAAATCACTCGAATGGTATAAAAAGACATTACATAATCCGAGTAAATTATCTTGGATAGATAAATCAAAAGGTTTTTTTGAAGGTATACGGTGTGGTTATCGTGTATTCACTGATGCGATGAGTAAAAAATTTTGTGGCAAAGTCATGACCATACAGGAGGTTGGCGCAACTTTTTATTTAATGGAAGAGGATAAGATAGGATATGAGTTCACCGATGAGATGATTGAATACCTTGTCGATACGAAACCACAGGAGAAGATGATTGAAAGTCTTGTTGGTGAAGACTTTGAGTTTCAATGCGCAGTTGCCAAAACAGTTAATGATTGTTTATGGGGTGCGGATGATGAAATCCCAACCGAAAAATTCGTTAAGTGGGAAAAGATTTCAGAATATCTACTCAAGCATTTACCAATGACTCCAGATGACAAAGAAGCGTTTGTCGAAGAAATGAACAAAAATATAAATTTTAACTAAAAAAATAAAATTATGAAAATTGTAAGACAACTATCCGAAGACGAATTTGTTCTCAAAATGGAAGAACACGACTTAAAAGAAATGACTTCTGTCAAAATCGCGCACGATTATGTACAAATTGGTGCAAATGTGGGAATACAAGTAGAACATGGTGATTGGAAACCATATGGTAAATTTGCATCATGTGTAAGTAATTGGATTAAAGGGTATTCCGATGTTCAAATCAATATCAGAAAATTTATTAAAGTTGTATTGCCTCTATTCAATAAACACAAATACTGCCAAGAAGAACATTTATTACAAGAAGATGGAAAACCTGCTTACAACTGGGAAACTACACCATTTACTTGTAGAGATGAAGACGATAATTGGTATGTTTATATTAAACAAAAAGATGGAGAGTTCTATAAATTACCTTTAGAAATTTATAACCAAATAAAAAATGAAGAATTTTAATATAATATCACCAGATGTTATTCATCAAAAAAGAACACCATGTTGTTTTTATGGAGGACCAAAAGACTGTTCAGGTCATTTACACGCAAATAGTTTGGGATTTTATGATGAAAATGGAAATGAACTATCAGGCGAAAATATATATACCTCTAAAATATATTATAAACATGTATGTGATAAATGTGGTCATGTGGTATATTTACCGCACAATTTAGACAGACCTAATATTATATATTAAATTGTTAAAGATAAAATACACTTATGACTCAAGAAGAAAAAGATTTAATTTTTAAAGACCTTTGTGGTCGATTATCATATGGGGTCAAATTAAGAAATACAAGGATGGAAGACCCAACAGATATTGGTTCAATAGTTAGATTATATTCTATTAATTTAGATGAATATTATTGTAAAATAGCGTTTTATACTTATGAAGGAAAAGCATTATGTGTAAGTAATGAAGACAAGATTTTTAAAGTTGGAAATAGAGATGTAGATTTTCTTCGTTATAAGCCATACCTCTTTCCTCTTTCGAATATGACTGATGAACAAAAAAATACATTTTCTGGTAAAGTGTCAATTCTAAACGCATTCATTGATGGAAGTATTTGTTTATCCGAAGATGAAGAACTAACTCCTGAAGATATAATTGAATTATTTGATTTTTTAAATAAAAACCATTTCGATTATCGCGGTCTTATTGAAAGAGGATTTGCTATTGATTGTACTAACTTAAACATTTATTGATTATGGAACAAAAAGAAAAAGAACTTTTATTAAAAGACCTTTCTGCAAGGTTAGCTTACAATACTATTGTACTAATTAAAAATAGTGGCATTTGGAATTTAAAAGGTATTGAGCAAGATAATATTGATGAAATAGGATATGAAGTTATTGTTTGGCACGGAAAAAATTATCCATCATCTAAAACCACATTTCCAATATCGATTTGTAAACCATATCTTTTTCCATTATCAAGTATGAATGAGGAACAAAGAAAGGAATGGCAATCTTTTATGATTCGAGATGTTTATGGAATATTATATCATACAATAGAATCGTATGATTATCTTGATAAACACCATTTCGATTATCGTGGTTTGATTGAAAGTGGATTGGGAATAGACGCAACAAATTTAAACATTTATTAATTATGAAACAGAAAGATAAAGATTTAATATTAAAAGACCTTTGTGGTCGTTTGCCTTATGGTGTTAAATTTGAGTGTAACAAAAATGTCTATACTGCTAAAGGACTTGACTTAATCGTTACAGATGAAGGTGATTGGGAGTATGCTGTTACCGCAAAGGGTATTGCTCCGATTGAAATTGATTTTATCAAACCATACTTATATCCTCTTTCAAGTATGACTAAAGAGCAGAAATTATATTTAGAATGGCATACTAAATATAGATTAGATGATGGAGAATTAGTTGTTAAAAAAGATGACGACGATGAGTATTTAAATACTAACATGTATGATTATTTATCGCTTATTGAGTGGCTTAATAAAAACCATTTCGACTATCAGGGTTTGATTGAAAGGGGATTGGTAATAGACGCAACAAACTTAAACATTTATTGATTATGGGAACTATATTATTTTGGATATTTATATGTTTATTTTTAGCATTGGCAGCAAGTGCTGACGATGATATACATGAAGATTATTAATAACATAAAAACATTTAATATATTATGAAAATTTTACTATTTTTTATTACATATTTTTTTATATTTATTTTATTGTCTATATTTATATCTATTATAATGGTAATAATAGCAAATAATAAATTTACAGTAAAAAATATAATAATAATTATATTATTAATAATTTTATTTTTATTTATATTATGTTAACAGTGAAAAAAATTGATAAGTTATTAACGAAATTATTATTCAAACTAACGGAGGCAGAAAAATTTGGATTTGTGGAAGTACCAGAAGATTGGGAGGTATTAGAAGATAATACTGGAGAAATAGTTTGTTGTTCTTGCGCAGAATTAGTGGAAATCACATATTTTCCATATGCATACGACAAGAAAAATAATGAAGTTCATTATGTGGGGATTTGCCCTAAATGTGGTGATTATATTTATGTATGTGATTAAAAATATAAACAATTTTAATAATATGAAAATAATAAAACAATTACTAAACATTGCAAATGATTATGTGGAAAATAATTAAAGATATATTGATAAAAAAGGCATGTTTCCATGAATGGAAATTGGTTAAAGAAACTAATGTTTCTTGGGGAAGATATCACTATATTTATATTTGTCAAAAATGTGGTGAAATTAAAGAATTTAATATTGGTTAAATTTTGATAAATTATAAAAATATGGAAAAAAACCAAATAAGAATTGGAAATATTGTATATGATTCTTTGAATCAATCATATGATATAGTTACTGGAATTAACAATAATGATACTGTTGATTTCCCTTTTGAACTAAACAATGATATTTGTTTTGTTGATGGGATTAAAATTAATTCCGATATAATCAAAACATTAGGATTTATTCAAGATAAACCCACTGAAGAATTTTATGTGAAAACATACAATGACCCTTTGGATAAAAACTATATAAAAATGACTATGTTCTTTGCAAATAATCATTGGACATTATGTGTCATACTTGGTGAAGATTCAAGCACCGTTTTAAAAGATATTAAATATGTTCACCAAATACAAAATGCTTTTTATTCGGTTACGGGGCAAGAATTAGAAATCGATAATCTTTTAATTTAATCATCATTTATATAAATTAAATAAAATATGAAAAAACAATTAGCATTAAAAGGTCACAAAACTCGCGGTAAAGAAGTTATTGAAATATTACAAATGTTAGGTGGTAGAAAAACCGTTTATGGTGGGACAGATACATTATGTATTTATTTTCTAAATGATTTTGGAGAAATTACTTCAGAATTATATCGAGACAGTGCTTTAACAAGTTTAACATATGATGTATATACACTTGAAGAATTTATAGAAAAATACCCATACAAGATTGGTGATAAGGTGTATTTAGATAATAAATTATGCTCCATAATATGGATGTGTTGGGAGTGTAATAATATATATTATACGGTTCAAGGAATAGATGATATGTTTACGAAAAAAGTTGTTGCAGATGAGTTAAAACCATATAAAGAGGAAGTAAATATGAAAGATAATAAATTATTTGGTACAGTAAGTCTGAAAGATGATAAAGACCCACTTCATGAATTATGTGAAAATATGTGTGAAAACAAATTATCAATGCTAATGATAAATTCGGAAGTTTGTGGTGATGAAGTTGAACTCATATTAGATGATTATGAAATTAAGGTTCGTGACGGTAAAACATATGCTGTCAAAAAGAAACCAAAATACCCAACGACTTACAAAGAATGTTGTATAACTCTTGGAATCGACCCAGATAATTATATTACTATAAGAAACTCTTACTGCGATGATGGTGAAGAAACGATAACAGACTACGAAGACACTCTTAAAGATAATTTTGATAATTTATGGGAATTGATTATTTGCCGCGACGCATATCGAAAGATATATAGCGAACAAATGGGGTTGGATAAATCTTGGGAACCTAATTATATAAGTCTTGTAAATAATGAATATTTTACAATTCACACATTCAACAATGAAATTACAAAAAGTGGAACATCTCATAGAAACGCAATCCTTTCTTTTCCAACAGAAGAATTGAGAGATATATTCTTTGAAAACTTTAAAGATTTAATAGAACATTGTAAAAAACTTTTGTAAAAAAAAAAAATAATAATTATTATTTTAATATATTAGTAGAAACATTAAAAACATAACATTATGATTTTCAAAAACTTAAAAGAAAAATGTAATTATTATCGAGATTTAACAGATTATAAACTCATGCCAAATTGTTATATCTTGGTTATGATTGATGGTAAGAATTTTTCAAAACTTATCAAAAATAAATTTGAAAAGCCTTTTGATAATTGGTTTATTTCTACAATGGATAAAACTGCTGTCCATCTTTGTAAAAATGTTCAAAATTGTATTGGCGCATTTGTACAAAGCGATGAAATATCACTTATCATTAAAGATACAACCCTAACCAGCGCGCCATTTGATGGAAGACTTTGTAAACTACAAAGTATAATACCAAGTATGGCAACTTCTTTCTTTAATAAAGAACTTATTAGACGAAATCTGATAGCAGGCATGAATATTGACGATATAACAAATATGCCAGACTATTGCTTCGATTGTAAAGCGTGGTCTGTTCCTTCTGCAAATGAAGCACTCGCGTGGATACTTTATAGACAAATTGATTGTATTCGCAATTCAAAACAACAATTTGCGCAAACATATGTACCTCATAAATCATTAATGAATAAAAATACAGATGAACAAATCGCAATCTGTTTAGAAACAACAGGGTATGATTGGAATTCTATTGAAGATAATAAAAAATATGGTCGTTTGTTTTATAAAACAATAATGAATAAAATTAATCCAGATGGTGTTGAATATACCAGACATGAGTGGATAGCAAAATCTATACAACTTACAGATGATGATGTGAGAACAAATTTTATTGACTATTTAAATATTAAAGAATAACATGGAAAAAAATATATCACCAAAAAATAAAAAAGAAATTTTAGAAATCTGTCAAAATAACTTTTTTAATTACTCAACACTAACACAAATTTTAATCATTATATGTGTAGTAATATCAGCCACCGCTGTGGCACTTTATTTAACTGAATATATAATTCCAACAATACAAGATATCATATATGATAAAATAGAAGGTTGGAATATTGTATGGAGAATTTTTCTTGCTTTTGTTTTATATTATGTTCTAAAAATTATCAATATTATATGCGTTTCTATTGGTGGAACAATGTTGTGCCGAGAAGAAGGTTGGAACATTGAGGATTTTTCAAAGGCTTGGGTCGGATTTTATAAATATGAAAAATATTTAAAAGACGAAAAAGACGATGAAAAAAATGAAGAATAATTTTACATAAATATATTAACTCATATTAATATTTTTCTTTTCTTAAAGATTCACAAAGGTTTTTCCTCCTCTCTCTCGTCCCCGCTATTTGTTGATTATTAATATGAGTTTTTTTTTTGAACTCTCCATTTCCAATTAAATTGGAAATTCTATATATATTCTTTTTTTCTGTTTGTGTTGTTAGCCATCTAACAGCACATTTTTTTATAATAATAATTATTATTTTGTTATATTTATTATATATAATAATGAAAATAATATGTATGTTTATTTAGCAACAATATCTGATAGCGAACATTTCGAAGAAACTAAAGTATATAAAACTATCGGTAATTCATTAAAGTATATATATGAAACTTTAAAATTGCTATCAATAGAATATATAGAAAATTGTGATTTTTTCGATAGAGATTACATTCAGAAATATTTTACGGAAGAGTTTATTAAACAATTTAACAGTAGAATAAATTGTAAATCCGAATTTGGTGAATTTTTTATTGAGAAAATAAATGAAAATAAATACAAATTTTTGTTTATATGCTTTCAATCATTTGAAACTTATCAATCAAGCCGAGAGCAAAATCCATTTTGTATCTGTGAGTTAGAAATATTAGATTTATTAGATTGATATAAGTCGCTAAATTTTTTTAGATTTAGCGATTTTTTATTAAAAAATTTGGTTATGTCATTTTTTTTTATTACCTTTGTATCGTAAAAACAAAGTTAAATTTTAAAACAATAAAAATTATGTCAATATTTTCTAATAGACTTATTGTCAGCGCAAATACTCAAGATGAGTTAAAAACATTCTTGAAATCTATTACTAACAATAATGAGTTCGATTTAGTGGATCCAAATAGATTTATTCTTTTTGATTTCAACAAAATCACTCCAATACCTGAAGAATTGAAAAATACAATTTGTTCAATTAATATCGATTGCTCGATTTATTATTATATAGTTAAAACAAATCAAGAAAATTCGCTAAAATATATACTATATAATCCAAATTATCATAAAATGAATCATTATAAATCTCTATCACAAGAGGATTTAAATAAAATGTTTGAAATAGGTAAAGAATATGTTGAACTTTATCACAAATATGGATACAGAGATTGGTGTGATTGGGCAACAAAAAATTGGGGAACTAAATGGAACGCAAATAATACAGATGTTGAATTTGTAGATGAATGTACTGCTATTATCACCTTCAATACAATGTTCGCGGGCGTTCCAAACTTAATTGCTAAATTAGTTGAAAGATATCCAGCATTGGCTTTCGAATATTTTTATGCCGATGAGAAAATAGCACACGATTGTGGCAAAGGATGGGGTGAAGATGGTGAATTCACTTTCGCAAAACATACAGAAAATAGCGACGCTGCAATGGAAACTTTTTTACTTTGCTGGCAAGATGAACCATCAGATTACTATTTGGATGAAAACGATATTTGGCACAAACATGGGTGGGATGATGAAGATGAATGGGATGATGAAGATGAGTTATGTTGACAAAACAATAAAAAAATAATTATTAATTACTAAATTATGTTATCTAATATTAGCAATAAAGATAAAAAAAAATTTGATGTTGCATTGATAAATTCAAGCATGGTTTATTGGTATATGCGTCATATGGATGGTTCTTACGATACATACATGGATAGAATTAATTTCTATATCGAATATCTACAAAAAAGACCATCTGAAAAAACTAAATATAACGCATTAAAATTTGTAAAGGATTTTATCAAAAAATATAATTTAACAGATGAATTTTTGAGAATATATTGTTATAAATTAGAACATAATAACCCAAGAAAAACATGGAGAAAAAATTTAAAAAAATAATTATTATTTTAATATGAAAAAAGACACTTCTAAAACAAAAGATATAATGACTGTGGGCGAACTGAAAGCAATCCTCCAAAAATGGTCAGATGATACTCCCGTTGCTATCAGCATAGACAACAAAACAAAACCTATGAATATTAAAAGAACAGGAATGTTAGCAATGAACCTTTATAAAAATCCTGATATTCTTACAGCATCTGTCGGATTATTTTTATGGAAAGATGATGAATAAAAAAATAATATTTTTTTTATAAAAAAATTTGGTTATATAAAAAAATTTTATTATATTTGTAAAAAAATATAGAATATGGATTTAAGTAAAACAATAACATATAAAACAAAAGTTGCGGCTGAAAGCATCGGATTTAATGATTTCAATTTAATTCAAAATGTTATCCCAACAGGTGAATTGCGAAAAACTTGTACATTAGGAGTTTTATCCAGATGGATTAAAAACAAATATCATTTATATGTAGAAACGAATTATAATAAATCGTGGGGATATATATTAAAATGGTGTGAGGGGTATGGAGTCGAAACATTTATTGGAGAGTTCTTATATGTTGACAGCAATTCAAATTTTGAAACCGAAGAGATTGCTTTCGATGCTGGTTTACAGAGAGCATTAGAAGAAATTAAACATATTTTAGAACAACAATGAACACAATAAACTTAAAGAAAAATTCAAAAGAAGAACTCATTATTTATATTGAAAAAATGAGTAGAGATATTTCAAAAATCGAAGAAGAAAATCTTAAATTACGAAAACATTGTCAAGAACTTGAGGATGCTATCGAAGAACTAAAAACAAAACAAAATTAATATTTAAAAAATATAATATTATGACTAACAAAGTAAATTATTTAGAATTGATTGACCTTGGTTTTAAAAGGGTCGAAGTAAAAGATCGCGTACATTTTAAACAATTTGGCTATCCATATTTTTTCTTATCATATGGTGAGGAAGACGATCAAGTAACAATGGAATGGAGTCCCGTAGATCGTGAAGTAAATCTTTATCTCAATTCACGAACATATCAAAAAGGACTTTCTCTCGACAAAGTTAAAGACATCGTAAAAATGCTGGAAGAAAAATTTTAAAAATAATCTTAACACAATCAGAATATGAACAAATTAAAATTTTATTTAATAGATTACCCGATTAATTTCTTCGAAAGCAATTGCCATAAATTTCGTATGTATATGTTGAACAAATTTCGCAAGTATATATATGATTATGAGTTCAAAACTATATTGAAACATAGTATAACCGATCCTTATTATGGACATTCTGTTTCTGATTTGAAAATCGGTGTGTTAAGTCCAGTATTGGTTGTGTCAAAAGTATTAGAAAAACATTTTGGTTTTTACGGATATTATAGTCTACAAATACACGGAATCGATGTTGATACCCAAAACGAAAACGAAATTATAGCAACTATCAAACTACATAGACCTGGATTACTTATAGGAAAATCTGGTAAGGATGTGAATAGTGTTGAAAAAATGCTGACAGAAACTTTCAATAAAAAAACACAAGTGAAAATTGTTGAAGTAAAAAAAGATATTAATATCCCCTTGTATGATATTTAAATAAAATTGATTATGAAGTAAAAAGTTTATAAATTTTATGTGATTTTATTATATTTTTCATAAAATTTGTTATATATATTATATATTTATCAAATATTAATGATTTTGTTGATATTTTTTATTGAGTCGTTGGAAGAATTTAATAAAAATGGAGGAATTGTTGATTTGAAAAAGTATATTATATAACTAAAAAAATCCTAAACGCAGATATAGGGTTTCTTAAATAATATATTATTAATATTTAAGTTTTTAGGTGTTTTTCGAATATTATTAAAGTTGAGAAATTTATTATAACTTTATATAATTATTCATAAAAACAATAGTCTGAAAGACCTGCTATCTGTTGTAACCTCGATGAATTTGATACATCTTTTGCAGGCGAAGGTGATTTTATCGAGGTGTGTGAGTGGAAAAATGGTGAAGGTTTTGATATTGCTATCAATGATAGACATTACTCTTTTACTCACGGCGAATTGAAAGCAATTAACTATCTTATAGAAAAAATAAATAAAAAATAAAAATTATGAGTCAATATTTAACTTTTAAATTGGTAAACAAAGCAAATCCAGAAATCAAAGTTGATTTGGGATATTGGTGTACATCTATTGCAAGAGGTATCGGTTGGAATTTTCACGGTATCTTTGCTGGTACAGGCGACAATAGCGTCAAGTTGGAAATCGATACTTTGAAATCTTATATTGCAACTATACATGAAGGCATTGAAGATTATATAAAAAATCTTCAGGAAGAACAAGAAAAAAGAAGAGAATTTTTCGATTTATATCTTAAAGCACAAACAGAATCTGTGATAAATGCTATCAAAGAAGATATTGAATATTGCGACGAGGCTATTGCCGATTGGAAAGAAGAAATTAATACTTGGAGTTCTGTTGAAAGCAAGTTAAATTATATTCTTGAAATTCTATCAGAAAATTCTGAAGAATGGGAACTTGAATATAGTAACGCATAAAAAATAATAATTATTATTTTAATAACATTAAATTTATATAATATGAAAAAGTTTTTTATTTTTATTTTAGTATCAATTACTATGATTGTATTCAGTAGTTGTGGCGAATCTTATGAGCGCGCTATCAAAGATTTTAAGTCTGATTATACAGGTGGTTTAAATCGTAGAGTGACTGTATATGACTACAATGGACAAGTCATTAAATCTTGGGAAGGAAAATTTGACACACAAATGGGTGATTCATCTGGTGTTCCTTATGTGAAATTTGATATGCCTGATAGCACGGGTAGAAAAACCAGAGTAATTATTCAAGGTGGTGTTATTATTAACGAAGAACTATGAGTAATGAATTAGTATGTTTAAAACAAGAATGGCTCGATACAATAAAATCATATGTAACGGCGCGGGGCTTTCAAGAAGTTGATTGTGGTTTTGAGCGCGTGAGGGTTGTACAACAACCAGGTCAAACAATTTCTATCAATGGTCGAGTGATGCAACAACCAGGTAAAAATATTGAGATTAAACAGTTTGTATATTTTCAAGGAGATGGTTGGGTTGCTAACAGCGACGAATCTGGAAAGATAGAATTTACACAAATCAAATTTGAATCTTATACGGGTGAAAATTTGACAATGGAGTATGAAGAAGCATTTTATTGGGATGAACCAAATTATTTTATAGAAATTTTTAATCAAGCATTTTAAATTATGACAACACTTGTAACATTCTTTATTGTATTTTCAATTACAATTTTTTCATCATTTTTAACAGGTTGGTTTTGGATGATGGGTTATGAACTCGGTATCGCACCACTTATCAATTATCTTGGTGTAGCACCAGAAATTCCATATATATATTTTGTATTAATCTGTATGGTCATTTCTTTGGTTCGTGCAAAACACCCAGATAAAAAAACATCTCTCGATACAGAATTTGCATTGAATTTTTTAGGTGTTATTTTAGGAAATTTTTTCATTCTTGGTATTCTTTGGTTGACAAATCTTTTATTTGTTTAAAATATGACAGAAACATTTAGAACAGTATTAGAAAAATGGTATTATAGTATATATCTAAACAACTGTTATGCTTTACAAAAATATGAAAAATTAACTGACGAAATGTCTTTGAATGAATTGGAAGTAGATTCATTAGAAAAAATAGATTTTATAGCAGATTTAGAAGTTGCTTACAATATTCACATAACTTACTTCGATAGCAAAAAACTCAAATTTGATACTATGAAGTTTAGAGATATGTGTAATTGGGTCGAAAGAAAATCTACAATTTTAAGAAAACCAAATAATAAAATGATTTTTAACATTTAAATTTTTAAAAAATGAGTATTACATTAATTAGCATTATTTTAGGAGTTATCCTTCTTATTGGGTTGGTAATCGCATCTTATGTAAAAGCACCACCATCAGTCGCATTTTTGATTTCAGGTCTATCGAAAGAACCAAGAGTCCTTATTGGTAAAGGTGGATTTAGAATTCCATTCTTTGAACGAATCGACAAAGTCTTTCTTGGACAGATGAGTGTGGATATTAAAACAAGTGTGGCTGTTCCAACAAAAGATTTTATCAATGTAAATGTAGATGCCGTTGCGAAAGTTCGCGTGATTCCTAATCAAGAAGGTATCCGACTCGCTGGTAAAAACTTTTTGAACATGAATCAAACAGATATTCAACATCAATTGAAAGATTCATTGGAAGGTAATATGCGTGAGATTATTGGTACACTTGATCTCGTTTCTCTCAACACTGACAGAGATTCTTTCTCTGACCAGATTGCGCAGAAAGCAGGAAAGGATATGAACAAACTCGGTATTGAAATCCTCTCTTGTAATATCCAGAATGTAACAGATGAACAAAATCTCATTCGAGATCTTGGTGCTGACAACACTTGGCGAATCAAAAAAGACGCGGCTGTAACAAAAGCACAATCAGAAAAAGAAATTGCTATCGCCCAAGCAGAAGCAAATAAAGAAGCAAATGATGCAAGGGTGATTTCGGAAACTGCTATCGCTGAACGCAATAACGAACTCGAAATCAAACGAGCAGATTTGAAAAAAGAATCTGATGTGAAACGAGCAATGTCTGATGCGGCTTATTCTATCCAAGAACAAGAACAGCAAAAAATTATCAACGAAAGAACTGTTGAAGCAAATATTGCAAAAACTCGCAAAGAGCAAGAGTTGACAGAAGAGATGGTGAAGGTTCGTGAAAATCAACTCCAAGCAGAAATTGCAAAACAAGCAGATGCCGATAGATACAAAAAAGAAATTTCTGCAGCTGCCGAGAAAAAGAAAACAGAGTTGGATGCAGAGGCTAACCTTACTTTGCGTAAGCGTTTGGCAGAAGCAGAAGCGTATGAGGCTGAACAAAAAGCAAAAGCCATGAAAGCAGAAGCAGATGCTATCAAATATAAAATGTTGATGGAAGCAGAAGGTATCAAAGCTGTCGGTGAAGCAGAAGCGGCTAAAATTGAAGCAGTTGGTGCGGCTGAAGCGAAGGCTCTCGACGCAAAAGCGAAAGCATATAAAAACTATAATGATACTATCAAGTTGCAAGAAGCACTTGTTGAGGTATTGCCAGAGGTTGCTAAAAATGTCGCTGCTCCTATCGCCGCTCTCAAAAATGTAACCCTTTATGGTGGCGGTATGAATCAAGTGTCGGAAAATGTTCCAGCAATGACACACATGGTTTATGATACTATGACAGCTGCAACAGGTGTGGATATGAAAGATATCCTAAAAACAAAAACACTTGCTGCTCACACTGATAGAAATCTCAATGTGAATGGAGGTGAAGATGTAGTAGCAGTCGCAACAGCGAAGTAATATCGTAATTGTATTATTGGTGAGAAGTGGTCGTCGCAAGACGCTCACTTCTTTTTTTATATCCATAAATATGTCAAACGATATAATTTATAAATGCAAATTTCTTATCACCAAAAGAAACCTGTAAAGAATAAACACAAAAGGTACCATTATTATAAAAAGGATGGAAGATGGAAACCAAAATTAAAATTTGAAACAATTAAAGATGCCGAAAATTATCTGACAGCAATCAACAAACTTGGAGAATTAAAAATATATCGCTGTCCATATTGTAAAAAATTTCATATCGGACATGTCAAAAGAGAGAAGTAATATTCTCTCTTTTTTTATTTCAAAAAAAAAATAATTATTTTTTTTTTCTTAACTATCTGACAGCCAACCCTCTAAAAATAATTAAATATTTTTGAAAAATAATTGTTAAAATATTTGGTCATGTCAAAAAAAAGTTGTATCTTTGTATTATAATTAAAAGACAAAGATATGGAAATAAAAGAAATTGATTTGAAAGAAAGGAATATTACTCTTTTCAATAATGTTGATGAGAGTTCAGTATCATCGGCGGTCGAAAAAATCGTTCAGTTGAATCAAGAAGACCAGATGTGGATTCAATCTTTGGAAACATCATTGAAAGCATCTGGTGCAAAATTCACACATTCAAATAAAATAGATATTGAAATGCCACATATTCAAATTTTATTAAGCACTTATGGCGGTTCTGTCTATGATGGACTTTCTTTGTATGATGTGATTAAAAATTCAGACACGAAAGTTGATGTAACTTGTTTTGGAAAGATTATGTCAATGGGTATTCCAATTCTTTTGGCATCAAAAGCTCGCAAGGCATATCGCAATACAACATTTATGATTCACGAAGTATCGTCGCTATCTATCGGTAAAATTGCAGATATGGAGGATGAAGTTCAAGAAACAAAACGACTCAATAAAATATTGTTCGATATCATCCAGAATGAAACTAAAATCACAGCAGATAAATTGAGAGAAATCTATGAGAAAAAGAAAGATTGGTATCTAACAGCAGAAGAAGCATTGGAACTTGGAATTATTACAGAAATTTTATGATTTTTTAACAGAAGATATTTGGTCATATCAGAAAAAAGTTATATCTTTGTATTGTAAAAAATTTCATATCGGTCATAATCATAAAAGAGAGAACTAATAATTCTCTCTTTTTTTATTATAATAATTATTATTATTTTATTTTTCTATCAAAAAAATTTGGTTATTCCAAAAAAAACTATTATATTTGTATTGTAAAACCTAACTAAAAATATATTATATTAAGAATTATGAAATTATATTTAACAGTAGATAAAAACGGAGAAGAAAAAGCGTGGCTTATTATTCCACAAAGAGAATCTGATGTTTGGTATTCAAAACAAGGTGAAGAAACATCTTTGTCAAATGGCACAATTAAATATCTTATAAATAAAGAATTAACTTGGGAGGATGAACCTTATATCTTTGATACATCTACATCTGATATTGATTTTGAAATATATGATGTGAAAAAATCAAAGAGATTACTAATTTTATATTCTTTATTTGGTTTTATCCAATTTCCTTGTTTATTAGGTGTAATCCTAATCGATAACTTACTTATAGACATTTGTATAATTTTCTTTCAATTGTTGTTAATATGTATAATGATTACTATCGATAATTGAAAAAAATAAATTTTAAATTTTATGGAAACACTTAAATATAAGTATTGTGTAATTAAACGCAATAACGATACGGTTTATTTATCGAATGATAAAATTTCAGTAAGTCCTTTTTTTGATACACTTTTAGAAGATGTAAAAGTTGAAATATGTGATAATGGTGTTTTAAATATTTGTGGCGATTTAGTTGATTATAGTTTTACACTCGAAAGAGAAAAACTATCCGATATTAGTGTTGTAGAAACTCCACATGAAGATTACATACAGCATTATAAAGGTTTAAAAATTTTTGGATTCTATATAAAAAAACCTTATGACTATGTAGAAACAGGTTGGTATCGTTTAAGAGATAAAACACCAAATGTAAGAATTGTAATGAATAAATATAAACTTGAAATTAAATAAGTATGAAAATTTTCAGAATTAGAAACAGAAGAAACTCATTGGCTACCAATTCGAGTTCAACTCACTCGGTTGTATACAAGAACAAAGAACAAGTATTTGAGGACTTGGGTATCTTTGATAATAGATATTATGATAGATGTACAGAAACTATTGCCGCTAGCCGCGAAGCAAAGATTCGATATATTTTCTCTAACATTTTCTATTGTGAGCCTCTTGTAGAGTTGATGGCAATGCGCTATCCAGAAATGAAAGAATATTTCCCAATGGCGAAAGAACATTTTGAACTTTATTGCAATGTAGAAAAACAAGAAGAAATTGCAAAAGAAACAGGTAGAACATATTGGGAAGTATCTAACGATTTTGAAGAATTTCAATTCGGAGACCATTGTCGCGGTTCGCTTTATAACAAAAATGATTTACATCTTTCTTATGAATTTCTTTGCAATATTATCGACAGCCCAGATATTGTAATTGTTGGTGGAAGTGATGAACATGATTTCGTTTATGACACTACAGAAGGTTGTAAAGAAATTGACAACAAATATTCATATATGGAAAAAATCAATCACAAGGTGAAGAACGGAAACTATTATATCTTGTATGGCGAAGTGTTCGACAATAAAGAAAAAATCCGTTTACAAGTCGACAGCATTCCAGATATGATTCCAGAATATCCAGAACTTGTGGATTTGAAAATCACAGATGCTTGTGAACATAAATGTCCATTCTGTTATATGGGTTCTACTCCAAAAGGAAAACATGCTACATACTCAAACATTTGTGAAATTTTGTATAAATTCAAAATCCGAACAGAAATTGCTTTGGGTGGCGGAAATGTATTGCTCAATCCAGATTTCTATAAAATTGTTAGGGCTATACATCATAAAGGACATATCGCTAATATAACAATTAGATACGATGATGTAGAAACTCTCAACAACAATGAAAATCTAATGAAAGCCGTTGTGAAATATGTGAGTGGCATCGGGCTTTCAGTTCAAAAAGCAAAAGATGTAGAGTCTGTAAAAGATTTTATAATCAAAATGCTTTCTCTCGGAAAGCATATTTCTCTACATATCATACCTGAAATGATTGGTTCAGAAAATAGTTTTGCTATCTTGGAAAAATTAGATAAAGTGAATGAAGAATATCTCAAGTTGAGAGAAAACGAAAAATCTTTACATTATAATTATTGCAAAGTTTTGTATCTTGGATTGAAACAATCAGGTCGTGCAAAAAACATGAAGCACAATTTGCTATCAGAAGATGAACTCAACACTTTAAGTATGAAATCTCACTACTGTTTCAATGTCGACACAGCGTTTATCAATACTTATGACGAATGGATTAAAAAACAGTGGGGTGGTGATGAGGAATATTTCTTGACACGACACGAGGGTGAATTTTCTATGTTCATTGATGCTGTAAAGATGCAAGGTTTTACATCTTCTTATAAAGACGATGGTGGAATTGCTATCGACGGAGATACTAAACTCGAAGATTTGTTTGGTGCTATCCGTGAGAAAAATGGATTCAAAAAATTTGAGAAACCAGAACCTTATTATAACAAATAAAAAAAAAAATAATTATTTTATTATGGATATACTTATGTCAGTATTATTTTTCATTGTGTTATTGGTTTTAATATTTTCCCCAATCTATTGTTATTTAGATGACAAGAAAGATTATAACAATGGTATTTGTTCAAATTGTGGAGATAAACTATATCATTTCGATGTGAATAGTCAAGGGGGCGATGGATATAGATGCCGTAAATGTGGTCGAACGATTTGGTTATCTTGGTATAAACCTTATAAACGCGATAAAAAAAATTAGATTTGATTGATTTTTAAATATTTTTTTAATAAAAAATAATAATTATAATTTTAAATGATTAATAAACAAATTTTAAATTGGTCAAAATATCTTGATATGAAATTCAATACCGTAGATGAAGATGGCGAGTGGTGTATAAATGTACCCCGCTGTCAGAATACGGAGGAAGAAAAATTCGTTCAAAATGAACTAATCAAACGCGGGGCAATTCCTTTGAATCAATTAGAAATAGGGAAAACTTATATCGGTAGCTGTCGAAATGCCTCCGAAGCAGTTTGGCAAGGTGAAAAATTTATCTATCAAAGACATAAATTTGGATTTACTTTTCCAGAAGAGATTAATCACTTTCAGAACGATAATGGATTTGATGTGTTTGTACCAATTAAAATTAAAGGAGATGTAAAAAATGAAGAATAAAAAAAGTAAATCTGATAGATTATTAAAAAAACGCCAAAAACATATTGAAAAATGGCTTTGTAACTGGAGAGCAAAATTAAATAATGATTTGGAAAAGAAAAATGCGTTAATAAAAGCATATCAGAAATATAATCTATTTTTAGAAGAACAATTGTCCAACGCATATACATATGCAAACTTACATGGATATAATTGTAGCGAATCAGATATATTGCAGGGGGAAACATTACGAGAAAATATACGGGAAATTTTTTATAAAGAAATTTAAAATATTCTGACAGCAACTGTCAAATTTCCAATATTTTTTGTTATTTTTAAATAAAAAGATTTTAATAATTATGATTGTAAATTTTAATTTTGATTATGTAATACAATTACACAACAAGGATGCATATATATCTGCTATTGAAAAAGATGAATCTGCAGAGGAGGTTGCTTTCAAAAAATCGTTAGTAATTGTAAAAAGAGATGATATAAAATCCATGTATAAAACTCCAAACGGTGAAGCGTTTATTGTTTTCAATGCAAATCGACCATCAATAACAACGGTAGAAGGTTATGATGAAATTGTTGATACTATCCAGAAAGCAAATACTGCATTAGATATTATGTATAAAGAGAAAATATATTTCTTTGATGGATTCGAAGTGGATTCTGATGAACTTAATATAATTGAAGGTTATAACGAAAGGGAATAAAAAATGAAGCAAATTTTTAGAGTAGTATCACAAACGGATAGAATCACAATACCATCACAAAAGAGTGATAGTGGTCAAACATTTAAATCAACTATTGTATTACAAGAGATTGGTGGAAAGCACACGGATACTTACGCAGCAGCATTGTTAGGTAAATCTGCTTTATGTAAATTTTATAGTGGCGAAGTTGTGGCGGCGAAGTTAAAATTCACGGCACATGAACATAACAACCAATTCTATCAAGATGTTATTGTTGAAGATATTATTAAATTAAAATAATTTTTGGATAGCATACGCAATTTGCTATCCAAAATAAAAATAATAATTATTATTTTATGGACAGACATATAATTAACGAATTTTTCTTGAAGTGTGATTGTCAAGAGGATGGACTTTCATTTGTGAAGTATGATTGGTATGATAATGACCCAGAAATATGGATTTCCTATTTCAAACGATCACACAAGAATGACACTCTCAAAGACCGATTAAAATTATGTTGGAGAATTTTAACTGGACAAGAAGTCGATCTATGGGATATAGTTATATCAAAAGAGAAGATAGAAGAACTTAAAAAATATATTAATGATATTAAGTTTAGTTGATAGCGATCGCTATCAATAATTTAAAATTAGTAGAAAATATATAAAAAAATTATGGCAATATTAAAACACGGAAAGTTCTATAAAGAACCAGAAGAACATACAGCAACTTGCCCAAAATGCGATTGTGTTTTCACTTATATTGATATCATGGTTGAAGAAGAGTGGCAAAGATTAAATTTATACGAATCAGGACACATATATGATTATGTTATCTGTCCAGAATGTAAATGTAAAATAAAAGTAAAAGAATATTAATTATGGAAATAAAAATTGATAACGAAGTTTATACTTTGAATATAGAAAAAGCGAGAGAACTCGGAGTTATATCAAAGAAAGATACTCGTGTAAAATCTTGGGAAGAATATCTAATAAAACATAAAAATTCCCCAGCATATAGTTATAATGCTTCTAAAGGTGAAACAGAGACATTTACTAATAAGCCTACTTCTATGGAACAACAACTCACAAGCAAAGATGCAGATGCAATTTGGGCAATATCCCGTTTAATGAAATTGAGAAGAGATTGGGTGGGAGATTGGAATCCTGAAGATAATATGCTTTCCCAGAGATGTTATTATGCAATTATAAGAGTGGAGGATGAACTGTTTATTGACTATTTATCTATGCGCGGATCATTATTAACATTTCCTACCAGTAAAGATGCAAAGGAATTTATGACATGTTTCAAAGACCTAATTGAAATGTGCAAATATTATATTGGATAAATTTTATAATTGTATTTAATTATGTTATATATGGAAAATAAAGAACAAAAAGTTATCATCACAGAAGATGGTTCATTATTGATTGAAAACTGCGAGGGTGTGTATAAGAATGGAGAATGGACTGGAATTATATCAGGTAATTTCTCCATCGATGCAGATTCGGTTCGTAATCTGATATTGCAATATGATGATAAAGGTGGTTTTGAGGAAACATTCAGTATAATTCCTGGATGGGTTTATGTTAGTGAGAAGAATATTGCAAATAGTCAAAGTGAGAAGATAGCGAGATTGAAAGAAAAAAACGATATTTTAATTAACGAAAACGCAAGACTGGAGAATAAATATAATCAACTTGTTGAGAAAGTTCGTAAGTATAATGCGTTTACAAAGTGGTATCAAAGAGAAATTAAATTAGATAAGGAATAAATTATGAAACAATACACTACAAAAGAACAAACTAAATATCTTATTGAGTTAGGATTTCCTGAACCCAAATCAGTATCAGAAGTCAATTATTTTGATGAAGCATACTATTCGGATATAGAATTAGAGTATAATTATTCTATTGGTGAATTAATTGAATTTTTAGGTTTATATTTAATAAATATTAATCCATATACATTATTATGGAAAGAAGATGAAATAGGATATAATATTCAATATCAAATAGGTTCAAATAACACTATTTGGAGACAAATTAAAGGTGAATTGATTGATAAACTTTACGATATTTGTGTTGAACTTAAAAATAATGGTAGAATTTAATTTGTAAATAAAAATAATAATTATTATTTTTTTATGGTGTTGGCTGTCAGCAAGTTAAATAAAAAATACAATTTTTTTGAAAAAAGTTGCCAAAAAAATTGGTCAATTCAAAAAAATGTTGTATCTTTGTAGTGTAATTAAAAAATATAAAAACTATGGGAACAACTATCGGAAAGCCAATGACTCTTGGCGAATTTAGAAAATGGACAGCAAATTTGAGCGATGATGTAGTATTGAAATATCATTACGCTGGGGAAACATATCCCGTGAAGGCTATGGATACTTTAAGTCCTGAATCCAATGCGATTGTATTCAGTGGTGATTTATATGACGAAGAAAATATTATGGGAAGTATCAGAGTCGCTA
>JAEIGA010003144.1_pt1 | contig 25993 bp, 21 predicted proteins | sample 9270691 | NCBI WGS metagenome assembly JAEIGA01 (sample SAMN17057246, study PRJNA624740) | gut metagenome | biome: biome; isolation source: fecal sample | host: Bos grunniens | place: China: Xizang | collected 2019
TATATTAAAGAGACGCAATATTTTGCGTCTCTACTTTACTTACAATGAAAGACCACTTAAAACAAATAATTTCTGTTATGCCATCGACTCCTGGAGTCTATCAATACTTCAATAGCGATGGTAAAATTATTTATGTAGGTAAAGCAAAAAATCTAAAACGTAGGGTTTCATCGTATTTTAATAAAGTGCACGATTCGGCTAAAACTAATATTTTAGTTAATAATATTGCCGATATAAAATATATTTGTGTAAATACCGAAGCCGATGCTCTACTTTTAGAAAATAATCTTATAAAAAAATATCAACCGAGGTATAATATTTTGTTGAAAGACGGAAAAACTTATCCTTGGTTGTGTATCACAAAAGAGCCATTTCCTCGAGTTTTTAAGACTCGGAATGTAGTGCGAGGTGCCGATTATTTCGGACCTTATCCAAGTAGTTGGACTCTCGATTTGTTGCTCGAACTTATACGCGAACTATACCCTATCCGCACTTGTAAGCATCTACTTACTGAACAAGGTATAGCATCGCATAAATATGATGTTTGTCTTCAGTATCATATTAAGAATTGTTTAGCCCCTTGTGTAGGTCGTCAGTCGCAGGAGGAATATCAAAAATTTATTGATGAAATACGTGAAATTGCTAAAGGTCGTTCTCATATTATTACTGATTATTTGATGCAACAAATGCAGCAATTGGCATCAGAATATAAGTTCGAAGAGGCTCAAAAAGTTAAAGAAAAATACGATTTAATCGTAAAATATCAATCAAAAACAGTCATCACTACTACGAGTGATAATGATATTGATGTTTTTGGTTACGACGAAGATGAAGGGTCGGCTTATATCAATATTTTGCGTATTGCTGGAGGTTCAGTAGTTCAAGGTTTCACTATTGAGTATAAAAAAACACTTGACGAACCAAAAGAAGAAATATTGGCTTTGGCTATAATTGAGTTACGTGAGAGATTTAAGAGTATTTCACGTGAGGTAATTGTACCTTTTATGCCTGATATTGAGTTAGATAAGGTTAATTTTATTATACCTCAAAAAGGTGATAAGAAAAAGTTGTTAGACCTTAGTATTCAGAATGTTAGACAATATCGTGTAGATAAATATAAGCAGAGTGAGAAGCTCAATCCTGAGCAGCGACAAGTCCGTCTGTTGAAAGAAATACAAGAGCGTTTACATATCGATAAATTACCTCAACATATCGAGTGTTTCGACAATTCTAATATTTCAGGTAGTGATGCTGTGGCTGCATGTGTTGTTTATAAAATGGCGAAACCATCGAAAAAAGATTATCGTAAGTATATTATAAAAACAGTTGTTGGTCCCGATGATTATGCTTCTATGGCTGAAGTTGTCTATCGACGCTATAGTCGTATGATTGAAGAAGGCACTACTCTACCCGATCTTATTCTCACTGATGGTGGTAAAGGTCAGATGGAAGTTGTTCGTCGAGTTGTAGAAGACGAATTAGGATTGAATATTGCCATTGCCGGTTTGGCTAAAAATGATAAGCATCATACATCGGAGGTCTTGGTTGGATTTCCACCGCAGTCAGTCGGACTCAAACCTACCGACACTTTGTTCAAATTTCTTGCTTCTATACAAGACGAGGTTCACCGTTTTGCTATTACCTTTCATCGCGATAAGCGAAGTAAATCACAAACTCAGTCTGAACTCGATAAAATCGTTGGTGTAGGCGAAAAAACTAAAAATTTGCTCTTAAAACACTTTAAATCTGTAAAACGAATCTCTTTGGCATCAGAAATTGAAATTTCTGAAATTGTTGGAAAATCTAGAGCATCAGTTATTTACTCTCATTTTCACCCTAAAATAGAGCCTTGAGAATTGAATATTTTTTATAGGCTGATAAAATGGTTTATAAAAATATGTAGAATCTATAAATTTTATTGAATATATTTCTATAAAATAAAAAAATAATGCAAACTCAAAAACTAAAATTTTCTGCTGCCTTTTGGACAGCCAATGTTGCCGAGATGCTTGAGCGTACGGCTTATTATGCGCTTTTTATAGCCATTACTTTTTATTTATCGAATATTCTTGGATTCAGCGATATTCAAGCTGGATTTATTTCGGGTGGTTTTTCGGCATTGATGTATCTATTGCCAATTTTCACAGGTGCCTATGCCGACAAGATTGGTTATCGCAAAGCTATGATTATTGCCTTCACCATGATGCCAATCGGTTATTTATTGTTAGGTATATTACCTTTCATGCTTGAAGGTCTTGGATTGGTTCACTATGCCGATGCCCCAGAAGGCGCAAAAGCTCTTGTTTCAAATATCATCACCGAAAATCAATATTACGGACTTCAAGAGAGTCCACTAAAATGGTTGGTTATTCCAATCATGCTTATTATGGTTTTTGGAGGTAGTTTTATCCGTAGTCTCATTCGTGCCTCTGTTGCACGTGAAACAACTACTGAAACTCGTGCTCGTGGCTACTCTATTTTCTATACTTTGGTCAATATAGGTGCTTTCAGTGGCAAATGTGTTATCGACCCATTGCGTGGTTGGATTGGTGAGCGTGCCTATATCTATGTCAACTTTTTCTCTACTGCGTTGTGTCTCATAGCCCTATTGTTGATTATTTTCATGTATCATTCTGTTAATACCGAGGGTGAGAACAAAACTATGCGTGAAGTATGGCAAGGATTATGGAAAGGTCTTACTAACAAACGTTTATTGATATTTATCTTCATCGCATCAGGTTTCTGGATGTGTCAACAACAGTTGTATGCTACTATGCCTAAGTACGTTATCCGTATGGCAGGCGAAGCTGCAAAACCAGGTTGGATTGCCAATGTCAATCCGTTAGTCGTAGTATTGATGGTTAATTTGATTACTAAATGGATGTCTCGCTACACTGCCCTCACCTCTATGGTAGTAGGTATGATTTTGGTGCCAGTTGCGGCATTGGTTATGTCAACAGGCAATCTCCTCGGTAGTGAGCCTATTTTTGGTATGCACCCTATCACACTCATGTTGGTCATTGGTATCATGTTGCAAGGTTTATGTGAATGTTTTATCACGCCACGCTATTTGGAATATTTCTCGCTTCAAGCACCTAAAGGAGAAGAGGGTATGTATCTCGGATTTAGTCAATTAGATTCATTCTTCTCATCTATCATAGGCTTTGGTCTATCGGGTGTATTATTGCAAAAATATTGTCCAGATCCAAAATTGTTTGAAACACATGAAGCTTGGCTCGAAGCATCTGCCAACGCTCACTATATTTGGTACTATTTTGCAGCCATTGGTGTAGCTGCTGCCGTAGGTTTGATTTTGTATGAAGTAATAACAAAACGCATCGACGCTAAAAAACAATGAATAAAGTAGCCACTATAGGTTTTTTTGATGGAGTTCATTTGGGGCATAACTATCTGTTGGAGCAACTCAAAACAGAGGCTCAGCAGCGAGGTATGCAATCTATGGTTGTAACTTTTGCTAATCATCCTCGCTTGTTTTTCGACTCAAATTGTGGGTTGAAACAACTCACATTGTCGGACGAGAAAGTACGATTATTAGAAGAAAAGGGTATAGATGAGGTACTTATATTGGAATTCAATGAGCAATTATCTAAACTCACGTCTCGTGAATTTATGCAGATGCTTGTTGAGCAGTATGGGGTTAAGGTGTTGTTGATGGGCTATGACCATCGTTTTGGTAGTGATAGAACCACTTCGTTCGACGAATATATCGAGTATGGCAAGCAGTTAGGCTTGGAGGTCAAACGTTGTTGTGGTTATAGCGAAAGTGATGTGATGGTGAGCAGTTCGAAAGTGCGTAGAGCATTAGAATTATGGGATATACCATTGGCTAATAAATTGTTAGGTTATAAATATTTTCTTAAAGGTAGGGTAGTAGCAGGGCAAAAAATAGGACGTCAAATAGGTTTCCCTACAGCAAATTTAGATGTAGATACTTTGAAATTGATACCATCAGATGGGGTATATGTAGTGGAAGTTGTTGTTAGAGGGGATATTTATAGAGGAGTGTTGAATATAGGTAGTCGCCCGACTGTTGATGGCGGCAAACGGACTATAGAGGTTCATATAATAGGGTATGAGGGAGAAGAATTGTATAATGAAGAATTAGAACTACGATTTTTAGTCTTTTTACGCCATGAGCAGCGTTTTTCTTCTCTTGATGATCTACGTGAGCAGATAAGAAAAGACTTCAATAGAGCTAATTTATGAGTTTATAATAGGGTAGTATATAAAAAAGAGATACAATGTTTTTATTGTATCTCTTTTTTATTTCCTTATTTCTTACTCCTTATTTTCTATTTCTTATAAAAAAGTAAATTCCTGCTAAAAATATCATAAACGGCAACGCATTTCCCACAGGTACACCTGGGTGATTAGGGTCATTACCTCCGCCAAAACTATACATAGCACGTGTAGTTGCAACTGTTGTTTCGGCAAAAGGTGTATTGTCGTAAGCAGTAAAAGAATACGCTTTAACCGTTGTTGGCTGCTGATATGTAACTACTGTTGTATTTGACATATCAGTTGGACGTCCATACGATACATAATAATTATTATTGCTGTTATTGGGCGTAACAAACTGTTGTTGAATTGGCTTTTTATGAATATTACCTACTCCAATAGAACGCAAAGTTACATTACCATATTTCTCCTCTTTAGCATTTACGTTTAATGAAATCACTAAAGCACACAAAACCAAAAGTACAAATTTCATATATTTCATAATTGCAATCCTCCTTATTACCAAACAATAAATTTAACTGATTCCATTGAAGTTTTCAACACATATATGCCAGCCGCAATATTCAACTCTACTTGTTCGCTGTCTGCAACAAACTGATCGACACAACGTCCTACTGTATCATAAATCCAAACCTCATCGCCAACGCTCAATCCACCGACCATAGTCAAACCACCATTGTTCGAAACTACCAAATCGCCAGCCAAGTCATTTCCTACTTGTGTTGTAACATCTTTTTCGACGTATGCTATTGCCAACATAAATCGTCCATCTAATGAACCTTTTTCTGTTGTAAATGTATAATTTTCTATTGATAAATCTACCGATTCGCCAGTATAGTTATCTATCAATATAACAGAAGAAGCTTCATTATCAGTTAACGAAATTGTATATTCTCCGGCATCAATTATATAACCACCCAATTCTACAACACAATCTTCACGTTTCAAGTGGTTGAACGCAAGTAGTCGTGAACCCTGTTTTGTATATATTTGAGTAGTTTTTCCTGTAACGCCAAAATGTAAGAAATCTTTTCCTACTACATAATCATCGCTACCATCGTCAGCTAAGAAAATTGCTGTGCGTGTGGCATCTTTTTCGCCTGCGATATTTATGTAATATTGCTCAATCACCTCTTCAGCACGAGCACGACGAGGAGCCATATTTTGCACTGTAGCTACTTTCGAGAACGAATATTCTCCGCCATATTGTACGAAGAATGCTTTATACATTCCAAGTGTTGATTTCAATGTAGTTTCGTGATACTGTAAATCTTCGTCACTATTCAAATAATGATAAGTATAATCACTTCCCGATTCGTCAGGATATGCAACAAAATTTACATCACTACTACTTTGTGATTCTGCATATAAACCTGTACCAATCAAATGCCAGTTGCTATTAACAGGCAAACCACTTGAATAATCATCATTTTTGCTTTCTACTCGCTCCGCAACAACATGGAAATAATCGTTAGCAGGGAATGTCAAAGTAACACCTTCGGTAAGTGAATTATCTACACCCAAGATATAACCACGACCAGCCTCCAACACATCTGTAGCCTCTAATTGCACCCATGTTTTGTCGTCCGCAGGTGCTTGTTCGCCCTCCCAGGCAGCACGATTGGCTGTATCGTAACGTTTCATTATGAAATCAACGCCATAAGGATTTTCAGCTGTAATATTCGATTTAATATCTTTCACATTCACATCGTATGGCAACGAAATCCAATGCCATTTATTTACTTCTGAACCAGCAATCGACAATGTATATTTTTTTGCTTGATAGTATGCCCCATTTGCAACACCACCAGCAATTTCCATTACAACGTCTGGATCAAAATCAATTTCATTAGTCAATACACACCAATTTTCGTCACCAATAGCTTTATCACTCCAAGCATCAGGTGCTTTATATAATAACTTATCTCTATTATAAGTTAAATTATCTGTTTGTAATAATTTATTTTCCCAATTATTTTCTGTTGTTGCTGGATTCATACTACAAATATTAGCACCGGTCCAATAACCTTCAGGAACAACAACACAATATATACCTGGATGCGTTGCTAAAGGCTGCATTTTCACCCAACAATTTTCATCAAAACCATTCCACAAATAAATAGAAAAACGTTTGTTTGCAGTCGCCTTCAAACTTGCATTAGGTTCAAAGAATATAGCACCCTTAAAAGGATGACTAAAACTAATCCAGTTTTCCGGGTCGGCAGAGTTCCAAACCCAAACGCTACCATCCTTTTTTGTTAACTTCACAATAAAGAAATCGTTCGCACCATCATAAACCAAATCAGGAGTCTCGTTCCATACCCTATCTTTTATAGTAGCATCATTCCATCCATTTTCATTATATTTTGGATTAATACGCACAAACTTGATGTTAGTCCACACCACACGATTAACACCATCACCAACAATAGGAGCTACCACATTATATGCATGATCTACAGAATCATACACACAATCAGCCCATCGATTTTCACCTAAAACATCCCAATAATAAGCAGCAAAGCGCGCATTAGCAGATTCCCAGTTTGTATCAGGTTTGAAATATAACTTTTGACCTCCATCAATTAGATTTTCAAAATTGCGCCATTCACTTTTATCAGTCCATTTATACCAATTTTTACCCTCATATTCCAAATATTTAGTCTTACTATTTATATTTGCCCTATTAAGCGTTTCTGATTTCATACTACAGAATATAACACCACCCCAATTACCAACAGGCACTATTCCAGAATAAATATTAGCATATTCTTGCGACAAATTCACCCAAGTTTCACCACTCTCACCAAAAAGATATGCCGCATACACAGAACCACCCATATCAGAAGAAAAATAGATTTTTTCTCCCACCTCAAAATTATCATAAACAACCTTTAATTCTATTTTATCTGTAGATTTGTTATATGATATTATCACTGTAGCAGTAGTATCTAATGTAAACTTAATATTATCTCCATTAGCACTATAACTACTACTATAATCAGAAAAAACATTACCATACCCCCACGAATTATTCCACGACCCATCAGTGATTTTAAATTCATGATTCCCTTTAGGCACATCAGTGAATATTTTTGTAAATACGCCATCACTATAAGTCATCACATTATTTGCATCGGAAGGATTCCACTCACTATCACAAAGAGCTTTTGTTCCTGCCACATAAAAATTTACCACATTGATAGTATGAGTTGCTGTTACAGAACCATTAGTTCCTGTTGCAGTCACAGTAAACACATACTCCCCTGCCTCATCTAAAACATAACCCGAAGCATCTACCGGTGTTGTCCCCCCATTATTGTACTTAACTGTATATGTATATTTTGGATTTGTGAGATTAGCAGATTCTACAGTTGGTACAAATTTATAACCTACACCAACCTCTGTTTCTGTATTTGTAAAACGAACTGTTGGTTGTTTTGTAAATTTAGCAACTACTGTTTTTGTAGAATTTTCAGCTGTATAGGTATATGTTGTTGAAGTTGTTTTACACGTAGACCCCTCGTACCAGCCCAAAAAAGTATAACCTGTAGCAGGAGTAGCTTCAAGTGTTACTTGTGAAGTATATACAACTGATATTGTTCCTGATGAAGTCGATGTAATAGAAAACGTTTTTTTTGTAGCTGTACTTACTGCAGTAAGTTCATAATATGTTGTTGATACATCTCCCACATTGACATTATCAGTATTATCTAACTGTGTTTTGATCGTGTGGGTTTTGTTTAAAAGAGAAAAATAACCGTTTGTATTATTATTAGTTGCAAAATTAGCATCTGCGTAAATTATACTGTACTTTTTTAATTCTGCTTTTTGGGTTGATGTTTTATAAGGAGCCCAGGGAACTCTATTTTCAACAGAATTGCCTTCTCCACCCCAAGCATCATTAGCACCAATAACAGCCCATTGACCATACCCTCCCCAAGAAGGCATTTTTACGTAGTAAAGTTTTGTATTAGAAATAGAAGACATAGCATAACCTTGAGACCAAGAATTATGACCAATCATAAACTGGATAGTTGTATTATTCCAATTATTCGTATTAGAGAAATAAATATAAGATCCGTCAGCAATATCCCATGCCATTGCTCCCAAAGTTACAAATAATAGCGCAAAAGTATAAATTAATCGTTTCATAATTAAAATTTTAGATTAAACGCACAAAGTTAGTGATTTTTTGGGAATTTACAAAATTTAACGTCCCCCAAAAATATTAGTTTTTTGTTTTTTTATTATTACTCTACATTTTGAAGAGAGAAAGGCATTAGTTCGACCTCTTCGAGGTTCTGAATATTTATAATACTTTTTTTGATTTAGGTGCGTTTTCCTATTTTTGATTGTTTCAATACAAAAAAGAGACGCAATGTATTGCGTCTCTACTATATTAAAGGCCAAAGGCGGATTTGATGCGGGATGGAATGTCGGTGTTTTCCATTATGCCGGTGAATTGATTGGCTTGTGGACCGAATGAGTAGATAGGTACCATGGTGCCTGTGTGACCACCAGTGTTGAATTGTGCTGTGATTGTAGAATCATTGTAAGAACCATTCATAATGGTCATACCACCAGTTTCGTGGTCGGCTGTGATAATAACAAGTGTTTCGCCATCGCGTTCAGCAAAGTCTAATGCAACGCGAATAGCACGGTCGAAATCAAGCACTTCATCAACTACACCTTCGGTGTTATTGCCATGACTTTGGTAGTCGATTTGTGAACCTTCGACCATAAGGAAGAATCCTTCTCTTCGAGCATCTAATGACTTGATAGCCAAATCAACTGCATCTGGCAAGAAATTGCCTCGTTCACTCGCTTTAGGCATATCGCTGTTGGCACAAAGTGCACCAAAAGGCAATAATACAGGGGCCTCGACAGAGTCAATAGAATAGACTATATTGTAGTTGGCATTGCGAAGCGAGTCGGAATAGTTGAGCGAGTCTTTACGTACCTCAAAATTGTTGCGTCCACCGCCAACAAAGAAATCAACGCCCGAAGTAAGCATTTCTGCTGCAATCTCTTCATACATATTACGGCTGATTTGATGAGCATAAAAGGCAGCTGGTGTGGCGTGAGTAATACGTACTGTAGCAACAAGTCCTGTAGCCATACCAGCCTCTTCTGCCATACTCAACACCGACTTTACTGCCACCGAATCGGCATTCATGCCAATCATACCATTATTGGTTTTGTTGCCTGTAGCAAGAGCTGTACCACCTGCAGCAGAATCAGTTATATAAGAATTGGTAGAATAGGTTTTAGCTAAACCTGTATGCGTGCAACGTTCAATATTAAGGTTACCACCATTGGCTGTCATACCAGCATAAAGTTGATTTAACCCCATGCCATCGCCAATCATAAAGATTACGTTTTTTACTTTACGTGGTTTTGAACATTCTGTTTTATTAGCACATTGATTGGTACAACCAACTAAAAGTGCAAGAATAGTAAATAAAAATAGTGCTTTTTTCATAGTTTTTTATATAGTTGAAAGTAGGGTTATTCTCTAAAGAGAGTTGTTGTGTAGGGAATTGTCAGTCAATGATGGTTTCTTCGGCGAGGGCTTCATGACCGTTAAGTTCAAGACGAATTGCCATCAATTCTTTGCGCACCTCTTTGAGTTTTTCAATCACTTTCATCCGTCTTTCATCAATTTCGCGATGATTTGTTAATCGTTCATTTACGCCTGCAAGTGTAAGATGTTGGTCTTCGATAAGGAATTTTATTTGTTTTAATAAATCAATATCTTTCTGCACATAACGGCGCGTGCCACCAGCCGATTTACCGGGATTGAGACAAGGTATCTCTTTTTCCCAAAATCGCAGAGTGGATTGTGGCTCGCCAATTATATTGGCTACTTCTTTTATTGAATAATATTTTTTTTCCATAATAAAAAAAGACAAAAGAACATAATAACAAAATTTTTGCCTTCCTGTTATTTTGTCTTTTAATTTTATTTACAAATTCTAAGTTTTTGACCTACGCGTATTGTTGTAGAACTGAGTTTGTTCCATTTTTGAATATTCTTGACTGATACGCGATATTTTTTTGCGATACCACCAAGTGTGTCACCACTTTTCACCTTATAATAGATTACTTCACCTTCAGATGGTTCGAATTTGATTTCACGCTTAGCTAATTCGGGTTTGTAAGCTAAGATGCTATCTCGATTGAGAGCGTATGAATTGATATGCTCGAATGGCACAACAAGTGGGTAAGGCTTGATGTTGCCCGGAATTATGTCGTAACGATATTGTGGATTGAGGAATTTGAGATCGTCCAACGGAATATTTACTTTTTCGGCAATCTGCTGTAAATGAACACGGTCGGAAATCATTACAGTGTCGGTGGCATAACTAAACAGAGGAGTAGCAGGACACATATTATGTTCTTCGTAGAAGTTCATGATGTAGTTTGCTGCAATGAAAAGAGGCACATAACTACGTGTTTCACGAGGGAGGTATGGATAGATTTCCCAGAAATTGCGTTTGCCATTAGCGATACGAATAGCTTTTGCTACATTACCAGGACCACAATTGTAGGCAGCAATCACAAGATGCCAATCGCCATAGAGTTTGTATAAATCAGAAAGGAAACGGGCTGCTGCATCGGATGCTTTGCGTGGGTCGCGGCGTTCATCGACCATGCTATTCACTTCAAGCCCATAGATTTTGCCAGTACCAACCATGAATTGCCATAAGCCCATAGCACCAACAGGCGATTTTGCTTTTGCATTCAAAGCACTCTCAATCACAGGGAGATATTTTAACTCAAGTGGCACATCATATTTATTCAATGCCTCTTCAAACATTGGAAAATAGTAAGCATTACCTATACCGAGCATATAACCTACATCTTTAGGACAACGAGCATAGCGTTCGATACATGCCTTAACCACACGGTTATAGGTCATTTCCATAATATGTGGCATCGACTGCAAACGAGCCATATAAATCGAATCGGAATAATAGACCACACCACTATCTGACAAAGTACAATCTATTTGAAAAGCTTTTTCAAGAAAATAATCATGAACTATAAAATCTATTGAATCTATAGGATTTATAGAATCTATAGGATTTATAAAGTCTATTGAATCTATAGCTTCTATACTATCTTGCGCAAATAAACCGCTACTAAAACCAATAAAAACGAAAATATAAAAAATTTTTTTTAATTTCATCTGTTTATTTTTTATCTATTGTCTTTCGACTTACTACTTTTTACTTACTACTTATTTTTAAAAATAAATTTGCATTTGACATCCAGCGGTAGGTTTTCCAGTATGTAGTTCAACGTCCAATTTAGGGCGTACTTTCATTGACAAATCAGTACTGATGTCAAAATCAGCTAATTGAGCATCAACGTATGCATCTATCACTGATAGTGCATATACTGCTACACCTACAACAATGAAAATATCACGATAGCGACGATATGAATTAACCGCATTTTTTACATACGTACCAGCACTTGATTCGGGATAGCCTTGAGGTAAGAGTTCAAGATGATAATTTGTGTTTGGGTCGGAGTCTAAATAGTCGCGATAACCTCGCATATAATCATTATAATGCCCACCATAATATGAAATTGCATACGCCACACCCATTGCTCCACCATAAATAATCGGTAATTTCCAATATTTACGATTATAAATCTGTCCTGCACCTGGGAATGTCAATGCCAACCAAAGACTCTTGTTTGGGTCAGGTTTGAAATTAGTACGAGCCAATACTCGTTGTTCGCGTTTTAATTGACGAGCTAATTTTACTGAATCCTCTTGTAAAGACGCAATACTTTGCGTATCAAGTTGAGAATTGAGAGTTGAGAGTTGAAAATTTGTAGAATTTATAGGGTTTATAGAATTGATAGAATCTGTAAATAATTGTGAATTGTGGATTGCGAATTGTGCATTATCAGTTTGTGCTTGCACCCCTGAAGCCACAAACACCCAAAACAATAATATGTAAGCCCTTATAAATCGCACAACCTTATATCTTAAATCTCGTGTCTAATATCTCGTGTCTAATATCTCGTATCTATCAATTTATCTTATCAAACAACGACATCAATCGCATCAAATCATCATCAGAATCGAATGGAATAACCACCTTACCTTTGCCTTTTTCGTTATAAGATAATTTCACTCGTGCATTGAATTTTTCTTTCAACTCACGGCACAAAGCATCATATTCCTCTGGCATGATAATATGTTGTTTCTCTTTCTTTTCTGCTTTTTCTACAGTTTCGCCGGTTGCAGCCATACGCACCAATTCTTCAGTACGACGCACTGATGCTCCTTCGTTCAATACTTGTGCATAGATAGCCAACATCTGCTCTGGATTTTCGACACTAACGAGGGCACGAGCATGTCCCATATCTATTTTTTTATCTTTCAATCCCATCTGTATTTCAGCAGGAAGTTTGAGAAGACGAAGATAATTGGTGATAGTCGCACGCTTTTTGCCAACACGTTCAGCCAAAGCCTCTTGTGTTAGATTGAGTGTAGCCACAAGGCTATTGTAGCTTAACGCAATTTCTATAGCATTCAAATCTTCACGTTGGATATTCTCTATAAGAGCCATTTCCATCACCTGTCCATCATCTACATCACGAATATATGCAGGTATTTTGTCTAATCCTGCTAATTTTGATGCACGATAACGGCGCTCACCGGCAATGATTTGGTAGTTGTCGTCGCTGATTTTGCGCAATGTGATAGGGCTAATGATGCCATTAGCACGAATAGATGCCGCCAATTCCTCCAAAGCTTCATCGTCAAATTCAGTACGAGGTTGATTAGGATTTGGTTTTATTTTGCTTATTTCTATTTCATTAAATATGGTCGAACCAACCGCAGCTACAGGTTCTGTTTCAATCAATGCGCTTAATCCGCGACCTAATGCTTGTTTTTTCATAATTTTTATAAAAAGACAAAAGAACATAAGAACAAAATTTATTTTTTATGTTCTTTTGTTATTATGTCTTATTTTTTATTTATAAGTTCTTTTGCAAGTTCGATATGGTTTTGTGCTCCACGCGAATCTGGGTCATAAACCAATGCTGGTTGTCCGTACGAAGTTGCTTCTGAGAGTTTTACATTACGTTGAATAACTGTTTTGAATACCATATCGCCGAAGTGTTTACGCACCTCTTCAGCCACTTGGTTGGCATAACGAAGACGAGCATCGAACATAGTTAGCAAGAAACCTTCGATATTAAGCGCAGGATTTAAGCCGCTTTTGATAATCTTGATGGTATTCAATAACTTACCAATACCTTCAAGTGCAAAATATTCGCATTGCACAGGGATTATTACAGAATCAGCAGCCGTAAGAGCATTGACAGTAATAAGTCCTAATGATGGTGAGCAGTCAATAATGATATAGTCATATTTACTCTTTTCTGCCACCAACATATTGCGCATACATTTTTCACGGTTTTCAAGGTTAAGCATCTCGATTTCAGCACCTACAAGGTCGATGTGTGATGGTACAATTTTCAAACCTTCAATATCAGTATCGAAAGTAGCATCAGCCACTTTCACTTCGCCAATCATACACTCGTAAACCGTAGTTTTTAATTCTTTAATTTCTATACCCAAACCCGACGAAGCATTTGCTTGAGGGTCAGCATCGATGAGTAGCACCGTTTTTCCGTGTTTTGCCAACGATGCTGAAAGATTGATACTGGTGGTTGTTTTACCTACACCACCTTTTTGATTCGCTATTGCTATAATTTTTCCCATAATCATATTTTTAAAGACAGAATAACAAAAGAACAGAAACATTCTTTATAATATTTTCTAAATTTTGTTATTATGTTATTTTGTCTTTTCTAAGTTTTGTTCTATTACTTCTATAATTTTACTTGAATGAAGACTTTCAAGGCAACGATAATCTCCATATTTACATTTGTGGTCAGAGTGTGCCGTACAAGGGCGGCAAGAGAAATTTACACCTACACAATTGTTTGCTGATTGTTTCCAACCGAGGAATCCAGAATAGTGATGTGATGCACCCCAAATGCTTACAACAGGCACAGCCATCAACGAAGCCAAGTGCATATTTGCCGAGTCCATACTTACCATCACATCAAGCTGATTCATTAGTGCTAACTCGTCATCAAGTTGCAAATTAGTATGTACCGCATAAACATTTTCATACAACGATTGCCAATCCGACAACAACTCATTCTCCATTTCACCTGCACCAAATAGGAATATTTTCGTGTTAGGTTGTTTATCGAAATAAGCTATAATATTTTTCATTTTGCGAAAAGGTAAAGTTTTACCTCTTGCTATCGAAAATGGCGCAATACCAATCCATCGTCCCTCTTTTTCGCCATATAATTCTATGATTTTCGCTTTTTGCTCAGCCATTGGTTCATACAATTTACAGAACGAATCATTCACCTTCAAGCGAATCTTAGCGTATAAACGGGCTTGTCTGTCGAAAATTGTAGGTATTGGGTGGTATTTTTCTGCTCCATGTTTAATTAAACGTTTCTGTTCTGCCGAAGCAAGTCCAATAGTCAAAGTTTTAGTTCCAGAGAGCATAAATAGGCGAGCAATCATCTTTGTTCGCCACGACCGCTGCATATCAAGCACCACATCAGGACGCATAGCTTTCAACTCTTTAAAAAGCCGATATACTCCCATTGGTGTTTTATGCGCACCTCGAATATCTCCTCCCACAAAAGTAACATTGTTTAACTTATCGAAAAGAGGGCGCAAAAAACTACGACTAAGCACAATAAATTCATGCTCAGGATAGTCGCATGTAAGTCCATAAAGTTGTGGAACAATTGCCGCAACATTACTAATCGACGAAAAACAAGTTATTAACACTCTCATAATAAACAACTTAATATTTACATAATAAGTTATGTAAATAAAATACAAAAGTAGCAATTTTTATTGAATGTTCCACGCAGTTTTTAGTTAAAAATATTAACAAGATATTAACAAGAAAAAATCTTCATTCTGCAAGTGCAAAATGAAGATTTTTTTATTTATGACGGATGCTCGAAAATGAGCTTTTTTATTTTGTGTTGTAAAATTAGAATGCGTTGATGATTGCGCAGAAGTCGTCGGCTTTGAGAGATGCGCCACCGATGAGGCCACCATCGATATCAGGGTTAGCGAAGAGACCTGCAGCGTTTTTAGCATTACAGCTACCACCATAAAGGATTGATGTGTTGTCAGCTACCTCTTTGCCATATTTTTCAGCGATAAGGCTACGGATGTAAGCGTGGATTTCTTGTGCTTGTTCTGGAGTTGCAGTCAATCCTGTGCCGATAGCCCAAACTGGCTCGTAAGCAATAACGAGTTTGCCAAAGTCTTCAGCTGAAAGGTTGAATACTGAACCTTCGAGTTGTGCTTTAACTACTTCGTTTTGACGATTTGCTTCGCGTTCTTCTTTCACTTCGCCGATACAGAAGATAGGGCGGAGGTTGTTAGCCAAAGCTAATTGTACTTTTTCGCGAAGGATTTCGTATGTTTCGCCATAATATGTACGACGTTCAGAGTGACCTATGATACAATATGTTGCGCCTGTAGAAGCTACCATTTCGGCAGACACTTCGCCTGTGTAAGCACCTGATGCGTGGTCAGCACAGTTTTCAGCAGCAACAGCGATTGGTGAACCTTTAACTAATTCAGCCACAGTTGCAAGATGAATGAATGGCGTACCGATAATTACATCGCAATTAGGGTTATTTACTTTTTCTTTCAATTCAGCAGCTAATGCTACGCCTTCTTGCAGGTTTTTGTTCATTTTCCAGTTACCTGCTACAATGTTTTTTCTCATATTTTTAGATTTTTAGTAGCGAGTAGTGAGTAGCAAGATTAGTACTCAGTTTTTTCGCCTCGTTTATATATTTTTTTTAAGACAAAATAACTTTTAAGACAGAATAACATAAGAACATAATGTTCGACCCCTTTGGGGTCGTGGGGGAGATATATTTTTTCTATCCGCAGGTAATTTTTTGTATATCGCTTCGCTTCTACAAAAAATCACACAGCTGTTAAGCACATTGAACCTCTTCGAGGTTCCCTTTGTATATTGCAAAAATTCCTTACTCCCTACTCCTTGCTCCCTGTTCCTTATTTACAAAAGTGCCAATTCGGATTGAATTTGTTAACTACTTTTGAGCCTTCGAGGATGACCACTCCTGGATTTGAACGCACCATTGTTTTGAGTTGGATTGGGTCGGTGAGTGCAAATTGATAAGGGAGGTTATGCTCTTGTTTAAATTCATCAATCAAATCTGACGAAGCTGTAAGTACGAGGAATTCAGCACCTTCGGTTTGTGCTTTGTCATAGACTTGGCGCACATTGTCGAGATATTTGGTCTTTGTTTTATGCAAATCGTACATCACCACGAGATAGGTGCGACCTTCACGATAAAGGATGTCATAAGTCAAATCATCGCCTTCGGGAGTGATGATAGAGAAATCGTGGATTGGAGGCTCTTCGCCTTTGGCTATCAACTCGGTGCGTTGTTCAACAAAAGTCCATGTCGAGTCGTTGTATGGTGCGTCTTGTAATTCGAATTCTTGTTCTACGCCATCGCGACTATAGACGAATGTGGTGTGATATTGGTCGCGCATAGCACCCTCAGGGAGCTCCATGCCGACGAGTATGTCATTGCCTATTTTGTAAGGACGGAAGTCGATAATAGGCAGATTGTTAAGTGAATGTATGCCTATGCCAATAGTGATAAGACAGAAACTTAATGTTAATGTCCAAGATGGGAACGAAGTGAGCCAAGGGCGATAAACTCGTTTTTGTAACAGCCACAATATGATAATCAGTGCATCAAGCACTACATTTTTCCAAAATGTCGCCCAATTAGAGAGGATTATTGCATCACCAAAACAACCACAATCGGTCACTGGATTTTCGAGGGCAATCCAAAGTGTGAGTGGTGTCATTGCTAACATAAGAAGTGACGAGAGCCAAAGTCCGAGTTTGAAATTGATATTGGTAATCAATAACATACCAGCCAAAAATTCGGCAGTGATGAGTGTGAATGATGCTATTAAAGCCAACTCGGAGAACCAACTGAGGTTCATCACTTCGAGGTAGTCTTGTATTTTATAGGTTGTGCCAAGCGGGTCGATTGCCTTAACAAAGCCAGAAAAGACAAATGTGGCTCCTATTAGGACACGAGATACAAGACACGAGACACGAGATATTGTCGAACTAATCGAACAATAATTATGCATTATAAATTATGAATTATGAATTAAACTTGTTGAATCATATAGAAGATTGCGTAGTTGAGCATATCGAAATAGTTAGCATCAACGCCTTCTGATATAAGGGTTTTGCCATCGTTATTTTCGATTTGCTTTGTACGATGTATCTTCATGAGAATGAGGTCGGTATATGATTGTGTGCGCATCTGACGCCATGCCTCATCATAGTCGTGATTTTTAGCAATCATTAGTTTTTTGGCGTTGAGCATGTATTTGTCGTACAGTTCGAGTGCGCGCTCAACTGGTAGGTCGTCAGTTTCGGCATAGCCTAACTCTAATTGAATAAGGGCAATGATGCAATAGTTGATAATACCAATTAGTTCAGGACGGATACCTTCGCCAACCATTGAAGTGCCTTTTATTTCTAAAGAGCGAATACGATTGGCTTTGATGAATATTTGGTCTGTGAGACTTGCGGGACGCATGATACGCCACGCAGCTCCGTAGTCTTTCAATTTTTTCTCGTAAATCGAACGGCATTCGGCTGCCGATTTGTCGAATTGTTGTTCTGTTAATGTCATTTCACTAATTTATTTTTTAGACAGAAAGACATAAGAACATAATTTTTTGTCCTTATGTCTTTTTATTTTTAATTAGCAACAGGATGAACTTTTGAGTCGGCAACAGCTTCGACTACATTAACGATATAGTCACCCATTTTTTCGCACTCAACGATTGTGTCCATATATGTTGTTGCTGTAGGATAGTCGTAATAACCTTCGTTTACAGCAATAACATTTTGCAATTTAAGTTGATTGCGATAGTTGTTGATTTCGTTTTCGATATTTTGTGCTGTGTTTACGTAGGCATTGTCTATGTGTTCCATACCAAGCACGTTACACATATTTTGCAATCCACTTTCGATGAGGTTAAACATCAATTCGATATTGCCATTTATCTCATCAGTGAATTTTTCAGGTTGTTGTTTGCGGCGTTGCAATGTACGAGCGAGATTGTAGCATGAATCGGCAACGCTTTCGATTTCAGAGATAACACGAAGTTTCATTTGTACTTGGTGTTTACTTTCGTCAGAGAGGCGACCTGCTGAAACTTTAGTCAAATAGTTTGCAATTTCCACTTCCATACGGTCAGAGATGTTTTCGTATTTTTGAATACGAGAGAATTTAGAAGTAAATTCTTTGTCATCTTCTTCGTGGAATAAGTCGCGCACGAGACCAAACATGCGTTGAGCACGTTCGCCATAGAGTTGGATTTCTTTGCGCGCTTGAAGTATAGAAAGCTCTGATGTAGAGAGCAATCCTGTTGTGATGAAAGTAAGATGTGATTCGTTTTCTTCTTCTTCTGGTTTGGCTGGGATGAGTCTTGTAACAATTTTCACATATAAGCCAGTAAGCCAAATCATGATGCAGATATTGATTGTGTTGAAAAGTGTGTGGAAGATAGACAAACCGAATGATACGTATGCTTGATTGGCGGTAAAAGTAGAAGCAAGTTGTTGATTTGCAGGGTTAGTCAAATCGAGTGTACCATCGTTAAGAGCATTGATGATTGCAGGGTCGGTATTATCTACGAATGAGAGTAATGCAGTTGGGTCGCCTTGTCCCATTGTTGATAACCAAATAACGAGTTTCATGAATGGATAATAGAGAGCCAATACCCAAATAGAGCCTAATACGTTGAACATCAAATGTCCCATAGCTGCACGTTTTGCCCAAATATTACCTGAAATGGCTGCGATGAGTGGAGTGATACAAGTGCCGATATTGCTACCAAGCACTAATGCTGCTGCCATATCGAATGAAATCCAACCTTTACTACAAATGACGAGAGTGATAGCAAATGTAACACTTGACGATTGAACAATCATAGTGACAATCATACCCACAAAAGCGAAAAGTAGCACAGACCACCATCCCATGTGTGCATAGTTTTGTATGACAGCAAAGAGTTCAGGATTAGAACGAAGATCTGGTACTGAATGGTTTAACATATCTAATCCCATAAATAGGAATGAGAAACCAAGAATCACCTCACCCCAACTTTTCCAAGAGTTTTTCTTAGAGAAAAGCATAGGAATTGTAAACGCGATGAGTGGAATAGAGGCTGCAGCGAGATTAACTTTGAAACCACCGAGATAGAGAATCCATGCAGTGGCAGTAGTACCTACGTTGGCACCCATGATAACTGCCATAGATTGAGCCAAAGACAATAATCCGGCATTAACGAAACTAACAATCATCACAGTAGTTGCAGAAGAACTCTGAATGAGAGCAGTAACAAGAATACCGGTCAAGGCTCCGACAAAACGATTGTTTGTCATCCAAGCCAAAATGTTACGCAAACGGTCGCCCGCTGCCTTTTGAAGACCCTCACTCATCAACTTCATACCATACAAAAAGAGTCCGATAGAGCCAATGAGGGTCAATAAATCAACGAATCCAAAATTCATAAAATAGATTTTAAGTAAAGAGTAGCGAGTAGCAAGACAATGCCGCCTCTCAACACTCTATGATTAAAGTTTAAAAAATTAGTAGTAAGCATTTTCCGTTAGAAAAGTCTAAGTCTTGCGACTTACGACTTCCGACTTTCTACTAAATAAAGTTTTCCGACTGCAAATTTAATAAAAATTTGTCTATTATTTATCAAAATTTTATGTAACTTTACACCGAAAATAATGCTTTGTTATAAACATACCAAATTAAACCTGAAAATCAATTCGTTAATTATTAATAACTACTCACTACTAACTAAATATCATGGTCACAATCTATTGCAAGAACACACAAACCTACAAAGAGTACCCTATGGGCGTTTCTTTGCTCGACATCTACAACGATTTGCAAATCAACCTACCTAATAGGGTATTGGCAGCTCGTGTAAATTACAAAGTAGAGTCGTTGAATTTTAGAATTTATAAGCCAAAAAATATCGAATTCATCGATGTTACATGCCCATCAGGCAATCGTGTTTATCTACGTTCTATCAGTATGATTATGGCTAAGGCGTTGTCTGAAATTCGTCCTGAATCACACCTCCGTATCGAGCATCCTATCTGCCATGGTTATTACTGCTGTATCGATAATCGTGAATCGAAAGTGCCAGAAACTCTTATTGATGAATTGCGATGTAAGATGCAAGAAATCATCGCTGCCGATATGCCGATTGTGAGCGAAGAACGTCAAACTATGACCGTTATCGAGATGTTTCGTCAACGTGGTTTAATGGATAAAGCCATTCTATTTGAGACACTTGGAGTGCCATACGTGCGCTATTTCCGCATCGGCGATTATATCGACCATTACAATGGTGTGCTTGTGCCATCTACTGGCTATGTGCCTGTATTTGACCTTCAAAGTTACAAAAATGGTATTCTCCTTCGAGTTGTTGACCGAAAAAATCCTACTCAAGTGGCGGAATTTGTTGACGAGCCTAAAATGTTTGATATATTTAACGAATTTGTGCGTTGGAATAAACTCATGGAACTAACCAATGTGGGTGATTTCAACAAAATTTGTCGTGACCATTCGGTTTACGACCTCATCAAAGTATCGGAGGCATTGCATGAAAAGAAGATTGCCCAAATTGCCGATATGATTGCCCATCGCCAGCCCGAAAGCCGTTTCGTGATGATTTCAGGTCCATCATCTTCGGGCAAAACCACATTCTCTAAGCGTCTTAGTATTCAACTCATGGTAGCAGGCATCAAACCTATCGTACTCAGTCTCGACAACTATTTTGTCAATCGTGTCGATACTCCATTGGATGAAAATGGTGAGTGGGATTTTGAGGCACTTAATGCACTCGACCTTGAATTGTTGAATGACCAATTAGTGCGAATATTGAATGGCGAAGAGGTTGAAATTCCGTACTACGATTTCACGATAGGCGAACGCCGTTGGCGAGGCGATAAGGTGCAACTCACCCCTGGCAGTGTGCTCATCATGGAAGGCATCCACGCCCTCAATCCCGATATGTGTCCGTCGATACCACAATCGGCTATGTTTAAAATCTACGTTTCTGCACTCACCACTATCTCGCTCGATTCGCACAACTGGATTCCTACGGCAGACACTCGTCTGCTCCGTCGCATAGTGCGTGACTACAAATTCCGTAATTACTCGGCTCGGGAGACTATACAACGTTGGCCTTCTGTGCGTCGTGGTGAAGAACGATGGATTTTCCCTTATCAAGAGAATGCCGATGTAATGTTCAATTCAGCCCTCTTATTCGAACTTGCAGTACTCCGCAAACACGCCGAGCCAATCCTTGCCGATGTGCCTCAATACTGCGAAGAATACACCGAAGCCCACCGCCTCCTCAAATTCCTCAAATACTTCATCCCAATCCACGACCACGAAATCCCTGCTACATCATTGTTGAGAGAGTTTTTGGGTGGTAGTTCATTTAAGTAATTTATTAATTGACATTTGAATGTTTGTACATTATAATCTTAAAAAAACAACAGAATATTAAACAAATTTATACTAAAAAATCGTCCGCCAATAGCGGGCGAAATTGAAATATATTTTGTTATGATGAAAAAAGTTGTAACTCTGTCAGAGTTAAATGAAATGTTTCATTTTAATTAAATTTTACTGCTATGAAAAATTATTTAAAGCTTTTTCTTCTTGCATTTTCTCTATCCGTGTTGGCTGCATCTTGTAGTTGGAGTACTACTCCTATTCCACCTTCTGGAAATGGAGATAACAACACCAATCGAGAGCCAAGTGTTGAATATTATGTAAAGTATACTATTAAAGGAGAAGGAATATATGGACATTTTTATGATGTTGTTTATGCTGATGTCAATGGTACAAAAACTGCATCAGAAGGATACCAAATTAGGAGTTGGACTGTTACTATTGGCCCTGTAAGTAAGGGGTTTAAAGCTCATGTAAGAAATGACGGTGGGGGAGGTAATAATGTAATTGAGGTTTCTAAAAATGAAGGACCTTTTGCTCAAAAAGCGACAGGTTGGAATAGTGCATCATATACAATAAATTTCTAAATAGCATTGATTTAAATATATAAAAAACGCCACTTCACACATCGAGAAGTGACGTTTTCTTTGTTTCTTTATGACCCTGATTATTTTTCTAATTCAAAATACGTATCTTTATATTTTTCATAAAAATCTTTTAGGTGCAAAAGTGCTGTCTCTTTTCCTGCTTTTATACCTTCAATTTGATTTTCTCCCATTTCATTTTTTGAGATAAATGTAGTATAAATTAACAGCATAGCGTCAATTTTATCATCAATTCTATTTTCGCCCGGAGTGCCTTCCAAATTTGATTGTATGAAACAAAATCCATCTGTAACAATACAACCAATTTCCCCTGCTATGCCATATTTTTCAATATTATTATTTATTTCGTTCGTTATTTTAATGGGAAAAAAATCTTTGCCATTTCGAGCAAAATAACGACAAATTACATCATTTGTAGATAGTGTTTCATCCTTCAAGCAACGCTCTTTGTATCGTTGAAAAAAATGACTTGAATAAGCATGTATTTGAGGTAAAATTATAGGTTCTCTATTTTCACAATGTTTATAGGGAGATACGCCCCATTTTATAATAAAACGCTTATTGTCATCGAACAACTCACAAAAAGATTCTACTTCTGGCTTTTCAACCATCCATCTATTTGCCGCATAAAAGAATATAAAATATTTATTCTGTGTTGTAGGAATTTTATATTCATACCATACATAAGCAGGAAATTTACTCTTTTTCTTTAGCTCTTTAATTGCTCGAAAGCGCAAATATTCCTTTTTTATATCAACCTTTTCTTTATCTGTTGCGAGATTATAAAACATCTCTTTGCACGACATTGTCGCTACTAACATAAGTCTATATCGTTATTTATAATTCAACAATAGTCATCAACACAATCACTTCCAGTCCATTCTTTACCCTGTGTGAGTACCATCTCGCGCGTAGCTGCTATTTCTGAGAAAAACACTTTCCCCTCATGCACAAAAAATCCATCATTATCTAACGTGATTGTTAAAAATCCATGTTGTTTTACATCTTGCTCTGCAAATGTTTTTATCAATAAAACATCATTGTGAAGCACAAAATCAACTATGTGTCGTTGTCTATATCTATTTTCAAGAATAACAGCACCTTTCTTTAAATTATTAAAATAATCTTTAATCGTACTATTCTCTTTATTTGGAGTTAGAGGAAATTTTGTTAGCGTTTTCCAATTTTTTTGTCTTGCAAATGGAGTTAAAGAATCAAGTATAACTTCATCATGAACAGGACTAATATCTTGTGCTATATAACTATTATTTTGTTGATTATATTCACGAAAAATCCATTCTCCAATATGACCTTTTGGGGTATTATCACTTTGACTTGATTTTGTGTTTTCTCTTAATTTTTCAAAATTTTCTTTTGTGGCGTCACTTTCTTTTTTAGTAACAGGGCGCATCCATGCAACATCTTGTTTCGACTTACTATCTTGTAAGCATTTTGGGTTATCAATGAATTTTTGAATATCACCACCGCATAAATGTTCTACTTTTGCACGAGTAATTGGATTATTTAAAACATTATCTAATCTTGTCTGCCATCTAAGATTATCAACTCTATTATTGCATCTATTCGTATCTTTATGATCAACTACATACTTCTTTGAATCCATTTCTCCTAAAAATGCATAAGCCACCACAATATGTACTCTTACCGATGAAGAGAAATACATATATCCATTTTCTTCATTCTTAATACCGAATGTCCATGTTTCATCCCATTTCCTTAATTTTGATGGATTTTTTGCCTCTCTAAAAATTGCACCGTTATCTCTAACTTGGTAATATTCCCCTTTATAAAAACATCGTTTAACTTCGGTGTAATCGTCTAATAAATTTTCTTTGTGTTCCATAAATAGAAGATTTTAATATTTTATTTTTATTGAATACACACTGTGTGTACTACACAATAGTAACCCTCAAGTAAACTACAAGCAAGTAAACCGCAAAAAAAGTGAAAACAAAATACACATTCGCTAAACTGCAATATATCTTTTTCTTAAAATAATTTACGCAAATCCATTGTTAAAAAATCTTCTACGCTGACACCTCCTTCTCCAACGATAAATGCTTTTGGGGGATTGAATTGTTGCTTAAATTTTTCTAAACCTTTAGTATTCTTCTCTCTATTGCTTTTTATTTCAATTGCCACCAAAACTCCATTTTTTCGTAAGACAAAATCGACTTCATCATTTTTTTCTCGCCAATAAAATACTTCAAAACGATGTACAAACGATTGACTAACTAAATAAGCTCCTATACCAGATTCGAATATATGCCCCCACAATTTACCATTAAGAATTGCCTGCTCAAATGTCTCTGATAAGTAAGCTATTTTCAACGCATTGTTGTAAACATGAAATTTTGGTACACTTGCTCGACGTCGTGCCATATCAACACTATATTTCTGAACTCCACGCAACAAACCACTCTCATCCAATAAATTAATGTATCCAGACAATGTAACCGTATTACCTGCATCTTGAAGTTCTCCAAGCATCTTAGTTAATGACAACAACTGACCTGAATAAGCTGCAGCTAATTCAAATGTTTGACGCAACAAGGCTGGTTTAGCAATAGGTGTATCCATCAATATATCTTTATTGATAGTTGCATCAATTATTGATGATTGCACATATTGTAAATATCTCTCAGGATCGTCAATCAATGCTGCTGCTCCAGGGTAACCTCCATAAAACAAATATTGATTTAATGTGAAACCAAAGCAATCTTTCATCTCTTGATAGCTCCAATGTGTCATACGTATCTCTTCAAATCGTCCAGCGAGAGATTCCGACAAACCACGCTCTAACATCACACGACTACTACCCAACAATAACACCTTAATATCTATGTCATTGAAAGTGTCATTATCCCACTCTTTTTTTACAATTTCACTCCAATTCGTAATTTTTTGTACTTCATCAATCACTAAAATAATAGAATTAAGGTTTTTAGCCTCTTTTAAGGTTCTAACCGCATTCCAACATTCTGCAATCCAAGTTCCATCAGAACTTGGAACATTATCTGCAGAAAAATGCTGAAATGGTAAATCCAAATCCTTTAAAACTTGCTTTACAACAGTAGTTTTACCCACTTGTCGTGGTCCCATTACTACTTGAATGAAACGTCTTGGCTCTTCAAGCCTACTTTTAATTATCTGATAATCTGCTCTTTTATACATAATATCACATTTTACTCAGTCCATTGAGTAATTTTACTCAGTACATTGAGTAATTTTACTCACCGCAAAGGTACAAAAAAATTTTCAATCAACAAATATGGATTGAAGTTTTTGTTTCAATCATATCTTTTCTAAAAGTTTTTTATTACCTTTGTAATCACAAAAAATCTATCGAAGATGTATCGCAAAATATTGAAGGAAAATTGAGGTTACGAGGATTTTTTGTATCTTTGCAGACGTAATATTAATGCTCTACACTTCATTTATTATATGAA
>JAEIGA010003145.1_pt1 | contig 25991 bp, 18 predicted proteins | sample 9270691 | NCBI WGS metagenome assembly JAEIGA01 (sample SAMN17057246, study PRJNA624740) | gut metagenome | biome: biome; isolation source: fecal sample | host: Bos grunniens | place: China: Xizang | collected 2019
TCTTATGACACATATACAGGACGAAGTGCACCGTTTTGCCATAACATTCCACCGCGACAAACGCAGTAAACGTCAGATTGCATCGGAACTCGACACAATAAAAGGTATCGGTAAAAAGAGTAAAGAAGATTTGCTAAATAAATTCAAAAGCGTAAAAAGAATCAAAGAGGCTACAGCGGAACAGCTTGCCGAAGTTGTAGGCAAGGCTAAGGCCGAGATAATAAAAAGTCACTATAAATAACCTCGAATATTTATTGCAGGCACTATATATATTCGCCTTTTTGTTGCTATCTTTGAGATAATACTCTAAGATTTTCTGCACTCGCTGTAAAATAGCCAAGCAAGCTTGGCTCTATTTCGCTCGTTTGTTGCTATCTTTGTTGCGGATATCTGATCAGAAACAAGGTTAAGAACAAAAACAATGAGAATACTTATACAAAGAGTAAAAAAAGCATCTGTAACAATAGACAACGAGGTTACATCCTTGATAAACAACGGTTTACTCATTCTGATAGGCGTTTGTGACGAGGATAACGACGAAGATATCGAGTGGCTGGTAAAAAAAGCCGTTAATTTGAGGATTTTTGACGATGAAAACGGTGTGATGAACCTTTCTGTTACAGATATAGACGGAGAGATTCTCGCAGTGAGCCAATTCACACTTATGGCATCTACAAAGAAGGGCAACAGACCATCGTACATAAAAGCAGCAAAGCCCGAAATATCGGTTCCGCTATATGAGAAGTTTTGCGCAGAACTGGAGAAGGCGATGAACAAACCGATTAAAACGGGTGTTTTTGGTGCAGACATGAAGGTTGAACTTATCAACGACGGACCTGTTACAATATTCATAGATTCAAAAAACAGAGAATAATGACCATAAAAGAGGCACAGGAAAAGGTAGACTGCTGGATAAAGGAATACGGTGTGCGCTACTTCAACGAGATGACAAACATGGCTATCCTCACCGAAGAGGTAGGAGAAGTGGCACGCATAATGGCACGCACATATGGTGAACAATCGTTTAAAAACGGTGAAAAAAGCGATTTAAGCGACGAATTAGCCGATGTTTTATGGGTGTTGATATGTATTGCCAACCAGACCGGCGTTGACCTTACAGCAGCCCTTGAGAAGAATCTTGAGAAGAAGAGTAGAAGGGACAATAAAAGACACCTTGAAAACCCCAAATTAAGCAAATAAAAATATAAACAAAAACTATAGAGTATGAGCAACAATTGTAACTGTGGCTGCGGCGAGCACCACCATCATGTAGAGGAAGAGAGCAAATACAACTTTGTCCTTAATGATTTTGCACCAGCACAAAGCGATGCCGAAGTTGAGTCGGCTGTTAAGGAACTTGTAAAGAAGGCTGATGTTTACAACACTCCCGATGTGAAGAAATTCCTCTTCAACTGCATTGATTTGACAACTCTCAAATGCACCGACAGCGAAGAGAGCGTATTGAAATTTACCGAAAAGGTAAATGAATTCGACGAGAAATACCCCGACCTTCCCAACGTGGCTGCAATATGCGTATACCCCAATTTTGCCAATATCGTAAGCAGTTCTTTGGAGGTTGAGAATGTAGGTATAGCATGTGTGTCGGCAGGTTTCCCTTCGTCACAGACTTTCCAAGAGATAAAGGTTGCCGAGACTGCAATGGCAATACACGAGGGTGCAACAGAAATAGATATCGTACTGTCGGTAGGTAAATTCATTGCCGGAGACTACGAAGGAGTGTGCGATGAAATTCAAGAGCTTAAGAGCGTATGCGGTGAAAAACATCTGAAAGTAATCCTTGAGACAGGCGCCCTTAAAACAGCCAAAAACATAAAAAAAGCATCCATTCTATCGATATATTCAGGTGCCGACTTCATCAAGACATCTACAGGAAAGGAGAGCCCAGCTGCAACCCCCGAAGCAGCCTATGTAATGTGCAGCACAATAAAAGAGTACTACGCAAAAACAGGCAATAAAATTGGTTTCAAACCTGCCGGTGGTATCAACACTGTAAACGATGCTCTGGTTTACTACACAATAGTAAAAGAGGTTCTTGGCGATGAGTGGCTCACAAACGAACTCTTCCGTCTTGGAACAAGCCGATTGGCCAACCTGCTTTTGAGCGATATTCTTGACGAAGAGGTCAAGTTCTTCTAACAGAAAAAAACTGTAGAAAACATATAAATGAGCCGATTCAGGGCTCTGCAACTACACATTGTTGCAGGAGTTTTGAGAACAGACAAAATATTGGTGCGTGACGAAGCCACATAGATTCAGTCACGCACCAATATTGTTTATATGTACCGCATCTGTTAAAATCAAGCGGTTAAAAATAAAGGAACCATTCCTGAATGAATGGTTCCTTTATTTATTTTTTTCGAGATACTACATATTCAAGATAAGCCTCAAGCGCCTCACGGCATTCATCGGACATATCGGATGGAAGAATATCCAGAGCTTGCGCCTTCAACTCTTCTATCTTGGATTGTGCATACTCTATACCGCCGTATCTGTTTGAATAGTCGATGAGCAAAGCTATCTCATCATCATCAAGCGACATAGAAGAATCGAGTTTGTTTCTTATTTCAAGAATCTTCTCATCTTTGCAATTGGCCAGAATATAGAGTGCAGGCAGTGTAATCTTGCCTTCACGCATATCGCTTCCTGTGGGCTTACCAATATTATTGTCGGAATAATCGAAGATATCATCCACAATCTGAAAACAGATGCCGAGTAACGAACCGAATTTCTCGAAACGCTCTACAGTCGCTTCATCGGCACCTACCGAAAGTGCTCCGAAACGGGCGCAACAAGCAAAGAGGGATGCAGTCTTGGAACGTATCACATCCATGTAAATTTCCTCGCTGTAACCGCCGTTTTTTTGCAATTGCAACTGTAGCATCTCGCCACTTGAGAGTATGCGGCCAAGCTGTGAAAGACCGTCGATTATTTGAAGGTTATTTGTATTTGAAGCATTGAAAAGTGCCGATGAAAAGAGATAATCACCGGTAAGTATGGCAATACGGTTCGAGTAAAGGGCATTCAAAGATGGAAGCCCCCTGCGCATGTCGCTCTCGTCAACAACATCGTCATGCAACAGACTAGCGGTGTGCAATAACTCCAGCGAAGCAGCTGCATAATTGGTTGTTTCGTTGATTTTACCGCAACTTTTTGCAGCAAGCATCAGCAGCATAGGACGCATCATCTTACCTGTTGTGCCTGCAACATGAGCCAAAGCACTGTTAAGCAATGATACTTCGCTTATAAATTGTTGCGAATAGAACTGCTTAAAAGCATCTAACTCCGACTTTATCGGTTTTTGAATTGTTTCACGTATATCCATACTTAGCACTTAATTCTGCAAAAGTAATAAAAAGAATAGGGTTAATGCCATTTTTTATGTAATTTTACATACCATAACTGATATAAAAATGGACAAACTATTTCTATTAGACGCATACGCTTTAATTTATCGTGCATATTATGCCTTTATAAAGAGTCCCAGAATAAATTCCAAGGGATTCAACACTTCGGCTATACTTGGCTTTGTAAACACGCTCGAGGACCTTATAAAGAAGGAAAATCCCACACACATAGGTATAGCCTTCGACCCCAAAGGAAAGACCTTCAGACACGAGGCCTACGAAGCATACAAGGCACAACGCGAAGAGACTCCCGAGGTCATACGCGAATCGGTTCCTGTTATAAAGGATATTATAAGAGCATATAATATTCCCATATTGGAAGTTGAGGGTTACGAGGCCGACGATGTTGTGGGAACACTTGCAAAAAAGGCCGAAAAAATGGACGTTTTAACATATATGATGACACCCGACAAGGATTACGGACAACTTGTTTCGGATAAGACTTTCATATACCGTCCCAAGTATGGCGACAAGGAGTTCGAGGTTATGAACCCCGAAAGGGTCAAGGAGAAATTCGGTGTTGAAAGGACTTCGCAGATAATAGACCTTCTTGGACTGATGGGAGATTCGAGCGATAATATCCCCGGATGCCCCGGCGTAGGTGAGAAGACTGCACAAAAACTTTTGGCACAATTCGGCAGCATCGAAAACATGCTTGCCCACACCGATGAGATAAAAGGAGCACTCAGAACAAAAGTCGAAGAAAACAGAGAAAAAATAATTTTCAGCAAATTCCTTGCAACGATAAAAACCGATGTCCCCATTGAACTCGACATGGAGACACTGAAAAGAAAACCGATAAACGAGAGCGAACTGACAAGACTGCTCGATTTCTATGAACTGCGCACTCTAAAAGAGAGAGTGAAGAAGAACAACCTATCCCCCACCCTATTCGACGAAGGCGAAGAGGCGAGTGAAAATAAAAATGTGACAAAAACAAAAAATGTCGAAAGCGACACAGCAAACGACATTTTTAAAGGCACTCTCTTTGATTTATTTGCTGGCGATGGTACGGACGATGAAAAAAAATCGAGCCATTTGAGCTTAAAAGAGACCCCACATACCTATAAACTCATTGATAATGAAGAAGAAATAGCTCAATTGGCTGCTGTCATGAAAAAACAGCAAACTGTATGTTTCGACACAGAAACCACAAACACCAATGCAATTGCAGCCGAATTGGTGGGTGTAAGCTTCTCGTTTGCCGAAGGAGAGGCATTTTACATACCCATGCCTGCCGACAAAGAGAAGACAATGCAACGACTCGAAATTCTGCGTGCCGTCTTCGAAAACCCCGAAATTGTAAAAGTGGGACAAAACATAAAATATGACCTTACCGTTCTTGCCAACTATGGGGTTGAACTGAGAGGAGAACTTTTCGATACAATGATTGCGCATTACATTCTGCAACCCGAGTTGTATCATGGAATGGACTACCTTGCCGAAGTTTATCTGAATTACAAAACAATAAAAATAGAAGAGCTTATTGGCGAGAAGGGAAAGAACCAGAAAAACATGCGCGATGTTCCGCCATCGGAAGTTTGCGACTATGCCTGCGAAGATGCCGATGTGACTCTGCGACTGAAAAATATTCTGGAAAAGGAGCTCAAAAAAGAGGGAGTGGAGAAACTCTTCTACGAAATAGAGATGCCACTTGTTCCGGTGCTTGCATACATGGAACGCAACGGAGCACGCATAGACATAGGCTCACTTGCCGAGACATCTACACTCTTCAGCAAACGACTATACGACATAGAAAATGAGATATACAGCATTGCCGGAGAGATGTTCAACATAGCATCGCCACGACAGGTAGGTGATGTCCTATTTGGAAAACTGAAGATTGTTGACAAGCCAAAAAAGACAAAGACCGGACAATATGTGACATCCGAAGAGGTACTATCGCAATTACAGAACCGACACCCTATTGTAAAACTCATACTGCAACACCGTGGTTTGAAGAAGTTGCTGAGCACCTATGTCGACTCGCTGCCTACACTGGTAAATAAAGAGACAGGCAAGATACACACATCGTACAACCAGACAGTAACAGCAACAGGACGTCTTAGTTCAAGCAACCCGAATCTGCAAAATATTCCGATACGCGACGAGGATGGCAAGGAGGTACGAAAGGCATTTGTACCCGAGCCCGGATCTCTGTTCCTGTCGGCCGATTACTCGCAAATAGAGCTGCGCATAATGGCACACCTGAGTGGAGACAAGAACATGATAGAAGATTTCCGTGGTGGACACGATATCCACGCAGCCACAGCTGCCAAGATATATAAAAAGCCCATAGAAGAGGTTACAAAAGAGGAGAGACGCAAGGCTAAGGTTGCCAATTTCGGTATTATATATGGTATATCAGTATTCGGACTCGCTGAACGTATGAACGTAGACCGACGCGAAGCAAAAGAGCTCATCGAGAACTATTTTGCAACATACAGCGGTGTACACGATTACATGGAGCGCTGTAAGGAAGAGGCAAAGAAGAACGGATATGTAGAGACAATATTCAATCGCAAGCGTTTTCTCCCCGATATAAATTCGCATAATGCCGTTGTGCGAGGATATGCCGAACGAAATGCCATAAACGCCCCAATACAAGGCAGTGCAGCCGATATAATAAAAGTGGCAATGGTGAATATATATCGTCGCATGAAGCAGCAGCAGATGCGTTCAACCATGATTCTTCAGGTGCACGACGAACTAAACTTCAGTGTTGTTGCTGAAGAGAAAGAGGCTATGCAACAGCTTGTACTCGAGGAGATGCAGAGAGCATTTGTAATGAGTGTTCCGCTTACAGCCGATTATGGTTGGGGTAAAAACTGGTTAGAGGCACATTGATTAAACGCTTTTTAAATTTATAGAATTATGGAAAAGAGTAAAAACAAGGCACTGCGTTATAAATGGCACTGCAACGCATGGGATATTGGCGGAAAGAACGAAGATACCAGACGTACAGGCACAATAGAAGCCGTCTTAGGAGAATGTGAAGATATTGAGGGATTTCCTAAACTTAAAATAACCAATATAACAGAAAATAAAATAACAATTGAATGGGTATACAGCATCCAATATCTTACGCCCGGATCGTATGTTGAGTTCCACCACGAAGAGGATGGGTATGAGGACCACGACGGAGTGCTGTGGAACGGATACACCTATTCGCTCATAATATTCTGGGATGAATAACTGTGGGACACTTTTTGCATAATGGATATTGCAGTATTTCGCAAAACAAAATTATTCGCTACCTTTGTACAATTAAAATAGTTCAAACTCCGGCTGCACTTAGTTGCACACTGTTTGTACATCTAATATAGGATTAATCAAATAATTAAATAGAATATATGGCTCTTAAAGCAGGAATTGTTGGCTTGCCCAACGTAGGAAAATCGACACTTTTCAACTGTCTGTCGAGTGCAAAGGCACAGGCAGCCAATTTCCCCTTTTGTACAATAGATGCACAAATGGGACAAATCACCGTCCCCGACGAAAGACTTAACAAATTGGCAGAGTTGGTACATCCCGGCAGAATAGTACCTGCCACATGCGATATTGTTGATATTGCAGGCCTTGTGAAAGGTGCAAGCAAAGGAGAGGGACTGGGTAACCAATTCTTGGGAAACATACGCGAGACTGATGCTATCATCCATGTGCTGCGTTGCTTCGACAACGATAATATTGTGCATGTGGACGGCTCGGTAAACCCCGTCCGCGATAAGGAAATTATAGATATCGAGTTGCAGTTGAAAGACCTTGAGACTGTTGAGAACCGTATCAAACGTGTTGAGAAACAGGCGCGTGTAGGTGGTGACAAGCAGGCTAAGCTCGAATTCGATGTGCTCATGCGTTATAAAGAGGTCCTTGAAGCCGGAAAATCGGCCCGTACAGTGGTTTTCGATACCGAGGACGAGCAACAGGCAGCAAAGAACCTTTTCTTGCTCACATCGAAGCCTGTGCTTTATGTATGTAACGTAGATGATACTTCTGCTGCAAACGGAAACAAATATGTAGAGGCCGTACGCGAGGCTGTTAAGGACGAGAATGCCGAACTGCTCATTATCTCGGCACAGACAGAGTCGGATATAGCAGAACTCGAGAGCTACGAAGAGAAGCAGATGTTCCTCGAGGATATGGGATTGAGCGAGTCGGGATGCGACCGTCTTATCAAGGCTATCTACAGTTTGCTCAACCTTCAGACATTCATTACAGCTGGTGAGATGGAGGTAAAGGCATGGACCTTCCGTAAAGGTTGGAAGGCTCCCCAGTGTGCAGGTGTCATACACACTGATTTCGAAAAGGGTTTCATACGCGCCGAGGTAATAAAATACGACGATTATATAAAGTATGGCTCCGAGTCAGCTGTTAAAGAGGCCGGAAAAATGGGTGTTGAAGGAAAAGAGTACGTGGTGCAGGATGGCGATATAATGCATTTCCGTTTTAACGTATAAAAAAGAAAAGAATGAGTACACTCCCCTGCTCTATTGTATGGAATCCCGATATGAGTCCGTTCTCTATTTTCGGATTCGAAATCCGCTATTATTCAATATGCTGGATAATTGGCCTGCTTGCAGGATATTACATAATGAAATATCTTTACAAAACTCAAAAGAAAGAAGATTCTCTTTTTGAGCCTTTGTTCATGTATTGTTTCTTTGGAATATTAATAGGAGCACGATTGGGACATTGCTTGTTCTATGAGCCCGAATATTACTTGAACAATATACTGGAGATAGTTTTACCGATGAAGCAGACAGCTGATGGCTGGAAATTCATTGGTTATCAGGGATTGGCAAGTCATGGAGGAACAATAGGTCTTTTTACTGCATTGTGGCTCTACTGCCGTAATACAAAGCTCAAATTTGCTTGGGTACTTGATAATATTGCCATTACAACACCTGTTGTAGCAGGAATGATTCGTTTAGGCAATTTCATGAACAGCGAAATCCTTGGACGCGCAACAGATGGTCCTCTTGGAATTATATTTACAAAAGTAGATAATATAGCACGTCATCCGGCACAGCTTTACGAAGCAGTTGCCTACTTCATTTTCTTTATAGGAGGATGGCTGTTGTATAAGAAATTCCCGCAGAAAGTGGGTACTCTGTTCTACTTCGGATATTGCCTTGCCACAATCTTCACATTCCGTTTCTTTGTAGAATTTGTGAAAGAGGTGCAGGTTGATTTTGAGCAGGGAATGGCTCTTAACATGGGACAATGGTTAAGTATTCCATTCATCATTATTGGAGTGGGAAGTATGATATATAGCAATAGAAAAAAGGCAGAGTAATCTGCCTTTTTTCTATTAAAACGTGCCCTCTTTTGTAGATTCGAGCCTATCCTGCTCTTTCATCAAAGATAGTTCTTCAATTTTACCAATATCAAGTCCCATCGCCAATGCTAATCGCATACCATAATCTTTGTCGGCCAAATAACAATGTGATGCATGACGATATTTTATATTGTCTGTCACTGTTTTCATGTCCGAGACTGTATTTTCTATAAGTAATTTGCGCTTATCCTCACTCATAAGACGATACAGGTTACCGGGTTGATAAAAACAGTCGTCCGTAACATCATCGTACTGGTTGTAACGATCAGATACTCCATCGCAAGCAGAATACATATATTTTGCAGTGCCTACACCCCACTCCCCTATGCTATTTGGAGAATAACCTTTTGTTGCACCACAATTTCCGTCGACACGCATCGCTCCGTCACGATGAAAACTATGTATCTCACAATGTGCCCGGTTTACAGGTATTTGATCATGATTTACACCCAAACGATAACGTTGGGCATCGCCGTATGAAAAAAGTCTTCCTTGTAATAATTTATCGGGTGACAGTCCTATTCCCGGTACTATATGCGCAGGATTGAATGCAGCCTGTTCAACATCGGCAAAATAGTTATCAGGATTGCGATTAAGCTCCAATACACCTACTTCTATCAATGGAAAATCTTTATGGCTCCATACTTTTGTTACATCAAAAGGGTTCTCTTTATATGAACAAGCCTGCTCCTCGGTCATTATCTGGAAATATAATGTCCAGCGTGGATAATCTCCACGTTCTATTGCATTGAACAAATCGCGTCCGTGACTTTCTCTGTCACAGGCTATTATGTTTGCTGCTTCGTCGTTTGTAAGGTTCTTTATGCCTTGCTGGGTTCGAAAATGGAATTTCACCCATACCCTTTTACTATCAGCGTTTATAAGGCTGTATGTGTGCGACCCGAACCCGTGCATATGACGGTACGAAGCAGGTATTCCTCTATCGGACATTACAATTGTAACTTGATGAAGAGCCTCGGGCAACATTGTCCAAAAATCCCAATTACTTTGTGGCGAACGCAGATTTGTTTTAGGATCACGTTTTATGGCATGGTTAAGATCGGGGAATTGCAGCGGATCGCGCAAGAAAAACACCGGTGTATTGTTTCCTACAAGGTCCCAATTACCCTCTTCGGTATAGAACTTCACAGCAAAACCTCTTATATCGCGCTCGGCATCGGCAGCACCACGCTCGCCTGCCACTGTCGAAAAACGTACAAAAAGGTCGGTCTTTTTACCTACTTTCGAAAATATTGATGCACAAGTATATTGTGTAACATCTTGAGTAACTGTGAATGTACCGAATGCTCCACTACCCTTTGCGTGCATACGACGCTCAGGGATAACTTCTCTATCGAAGTGTGCAAGTTTCTCTATTAACCAGTTGTCTTCTAATAAAACAGGTCCACGTTTGCCCGCCGTAAGAGAATTTGTATTGTCGGCAACAGGGGCACCAACCTCGTTGGTTATAATCTTCTTTTTCATAAAAACAGGTATTAAGAACTAACTCTTAACACCTGTTATTTCTTTTTTGTTTAAAGGTTAATATCTTTTATTTACCCTTTACAATACGCTTTATATCATTCAGTTTATTGAGTGCCTCCAAAGGTGTGAGATTGTTTACATCAATTCCTAAAATCTCGTCGCGCACCTGCGACAGAACAGGGTCATCGAGCTGGAAGAAACTCAATTGCATACCTTCGCGACTATTTGATATTTCAACAGTCGGAGCACTTTTTATCTCACCTCTGTTGTTCGATGATTCAAGTTTCTCGAGTATCTGCTCGGAGCGTTTCACTATACTCTTGGGCATGCCGGCAAGCTTTGCTACATGAATTCCGAATGAGTGCTCACTTCCACCGGGCATAAGTTTGCGCAGGAATATTACCCTGCCGTCAATCTCCTTAACCGATACATTGAAATTCTTTATTCGCGAGAAACTCTTCTCCATCTCATTAAGTTCGTGGTAATGGGTGGCAAATAGTGTTCGCGCCCTACCCTTTGCTGTCTCGTGTATATGCTCTACAATAGCCCATGCAATAGACATTCCGTCATAAGTAGATGTACCGCGGCCAAGCTCATCGAACAGTACAAGACTGTGTGCCGAAATATTGTTGAGGATATTTGCAGCCTCGGTCATCTCTACCATAAAGGTAGATTCTCCTGCCGAAATGTTGTCACTTGCTCCTACTCTTGTAAAAATCTTGTCTACAATACCTATTGTTGCACTGTCGGCTGGAACAAAGCAGCCAATCTGTGCAAGCAATGTTATAAGTGCAGTCTGGCGCAGCAATGCCGACTTACCTGCCATATTAGGACCTGTAACTATTATTATCTGCTGCTTTTCACTGTCGAGATAGAGGTCGTTTGGAACATACGACTCCCCTACTCCCATCTGACGCTCAATAACAGGATGACGTCCCTGTTTTATATCCAGAACATCCTCGTCACATATTACAGGACGTATGTATTTATGTGCACGCGATACATTTGCAAACGATAACAACACATCAAGACGTGCCAGATGCATGGCATTCAATTGAATGGATGGTATGTAGCTTGTAAGTGACGAAACCAAATCGGAATAAAGAGAGGTTTCGAGAGCAAGGATCTTCTCTTCGGCTCCAAGAATTTTCTCTTCATATTCTTTCAGTTCCTGAGTTATATAACGCTCGGCATTCACAAGGGTCTGCTTGCGTATCCACTCCTGAGGAACGTTGTCTTTATAAGTGTTTCGTACTTCTATATAATATCCGAAGACATTATTAAACGATATTTTCAGGCTTGGGATACCTGTACGCTCACTCTCGCGCTGCTGTAGCTGTATGAGATAATCCTTGCCATGGTATGCTATGGCACGCAGTTCATCGAGTTGCTCGTTTATGCCATCGCATATCACATTGCCTTTATTTAACAACAACGGCGGGTTTGGAACTATTTCATTGGCTATTCTGTCGCGTATATCGGCACAACAATCGAGCTGCGCACCAATGTTTTTGAGCACAGCATCTGACGATGCTTCACAAGCCTTTTTTATAGGTTCAATTGCCTGAAGCGCTATTTTCAATTGGACCAGTTCGCGCGGAGAGACACGTCCTGCCGCCACTTTTGATATAATACGCTCCAAATCGCCTATAAGACGCAGATTCTCGTATATAACATCGCGGAATTCAGGCTCACGGAAATAGTATTCCACCACATCGAGACGCTCTTCAATAGGTTTCTTATCCTTTAAAGGAAATACCATCCAACGCTTCAGTAGACGGGCACCCATTGCTGTCACAGTTTTGTCGATAACGGAAAGCAGCGGCGAGCCTCCCTCGTGCATGCTACTCAGAAGTTCGAGACTTCGGATAGTAAATTTATCGAGACGCACATATCTTTCCTCTTCAATTCGTGAGATATTGCGGATATGTGCAATTTGTGTGTGTAACGTAACATTCAGATAATGCAATATGGCTCCCGAAGCTATTATTCCGCTTCTCAGATGCGAAATACCAAATCCCTTCATATTCTTCGTTTCGAAATGCTTTGTAAGCTTTTCATTCGCGAATTCATCGGTAAATACCCAGTCGTCGAGTTCAAAGACCGTATACTTTGCACCGAAACACTCCTCGAAGCGTTTTCTTTGTCCACGTTCGAAAAGAACCTCTTTAGGCTGGAAATTTATGAGCAATTTGTCTATATAATCGAATGTACCCTCGGCTGTAAGGAATTCACCTGTAGAGATATCAAGAAAGGCAACTCCACACATCGGTTTTCCGAAATGTACCGCCGCAAGGAAATTATTCTCTTTATAGTCGAGCACATTGTCGTTTATGGAAACACCGGGAGTGACAAGTTCTGTTATTCCACGTTTTACAAGTTTCTTGGTAAGTTTCGGGTCTTCCAACTGGTCGCAAATGGCTACACGTTTACCGGCACGAATGAGCTTGGGCAAATATGTATCGAGTGCATGGAATGGGAAACCTGCCATTTCGATAGGTGCAGATGCCTCGCCCTTTCCATTGGAACGCCTTGTGAGCGTAATACCCAATATTTCCGATGCCAGAACTGCATCCGAACAATATGTTTCATAGAAGTCTCCACAACGGAAAAGCATAATAGCATCGGGATGCTTAGCTTTAAGATCATAGAATTGCTTCATCATCGGGGTCAATGCTATCTCTTTGTCTGCCATCGGAAAATATTTAAAATGATAAACTTTATAAAGCGCGAAGATAGTGTATTTTTTCGTATTAGAGTATCAATGCATAGGAGAAAGTAACATATTTACAGCCACACATAATTTTTAGTTAACAATTAAATGCAACTATATCTATTGTATTACTTTTTTATATACTTTTGCATGCACTTATACTACGTATAAGCACCTTGGATTAAATATAATAAAAATTACATATACTATGGCATATAATTTTAACGAAATTGAGAAAAAATGGCAACAGCGATGGAAAGAGAACAACACATATCGCGTTACCGAAAACAATGAAAAAGAAAAATACTATGTACTCAATATGTTCCCTTATCCGTCGGGAGCCGGATTGCATGTAGGACACCCATTGGGTTACATTGCTTCAGATATTTTTGCACGTTACAAACGTCTTTGCGGATATAATGTCCTTAACCCTATGGGTTACGATGCATACGGACTTCCTGCCGAACAATATGCCATTCAGACAGGACAGCACCCTGCGATAACAACACAGCAAAATATAAACCGATATCGCGAACAGTTAGACAAAATAGGCTTCTGTTTCGATTGGGACAGAGAGATAAAGACTTGCGACCCCGAGTACTATCAGTGGACACAGTGGGCATTCATAAAGATGTTCAACCACTACTATGACAATAAGGCTAAATGCAGCAAGCCTATTAGCGAACTTATTGATATTTTATCGAAAGAGGGTAGTGCCGGTATCGATGCTGCCTGCACCGAAGAGATTGATATAACAGCAGAACAGTGGAACGCTATGAGCGATAAAGAGCAACAGGAGTTGCTGATGAACTGGCGTATAGCATTCCTCAATGAAACAATGGTCAACTGGTGTCCCATGTTGGGTACCGTACTTGCCAACGACGAGGTTGTAGATGGTGTATCGGAGCGTGGCGGTTATCCTGTTGTTCAAAAGAAGATGAAACAGTGGTGTCTGCGTGTATCTGCATTTGCACAACGCCTACTCGACGGACTCGACAAAATAGAGTGGAGCGACTCTATCAAAGAGACACAAAAGAACTGGATAGGTCGTAGTGAGGGTACCGAAATGAAATTCCACATTAAAGACAGTGATATTGAATTTACTATATTCACCACACGTGCCGACACAATTTTTGGTGTGACATTTATGGTACTTGCACCCGAGAGCGAACTTGTGAAGCAATTAACTACAGAAGCACAAAAAGCCGAAGTTGAAGCTTATTTAGACCACACAAAGAAACGTACTGAGCGTGAACGTATGATTGACCGCAATGTAACAGGTGTATTTACAGGTTCTTACGCTATTAACCCCATAACAGGAGAAGAGATTCCCGTATGGATAAGCGACTATGTGCTTTCGGGTTATGGAACAGGAGCCATCATGGCTGTTCCTGCTCACGACAGTCGTGACTATGCCTTTGCTAAACATTTTGGAATAGAGATACGACCCTTGATTGAGGGATGTGATGTGAGCGAAGAGAGTTTTGATGCAAAAGAGGGTATAATGACAAATTCGCCTACAGCAGCCTTTTCAGATTGCAAGCTCAATCTTAACGGAAAGACCGTAAAAGAGGCTATTGCAGCAACAAAAAAATTTGTAACAGAAAATAAATTGGGACGAGTAAAGGTTAACTATCGTCTGCGCGATGCTATATTCAGTCGTCAACGTTATTGGGGCGAACCTTTCCCCGTATACTATAAGAACGGAGTACCTTATACAGTACCCGAAGAGTGCCTACCTATTGAATTGCCCGAGGTTGAAAAATTCCTTCCCACTGAGAGCGGAGAGCCTCCATTGGGACATGCAAAAGTATGGGCATGGGATACAGCAAACAACTGCATAACCGACAAGGCAAACATAAATAACGAAACAATATTCCCTCTCGAATTGAATACAATGCCCGGTTTTGCCGGTTCAAGCGCATATTATCTGCGTTATATGGATCCTCGCAATCACGAGGCATTGGTATCAGAAAAGTCAGATAAATATTGGCAAAATGTAGATCTTTATCTTGGTGGTGCCGAGCATGCAACAGGTCACCTTATATACTCAAGATTCTGGAATATGTTCCTCTTCGACATAGGTGCAAGCATAAAGGAAGAACCTTTCCAGAAGCTCGTTAACCAAGGTATGATACAGGGACGAAGCAACTTTGTTTATCGTATAAAGGATACAAACAAATTTGTATCGCTAAACCTTAAGAAAGATTATGATGTAACACCGTTGCATGTAGATGTAAACATTGTTTCGAACGATATTCTTGATATTGAAGCATTCCGCGCATGGAGACCCGAGTTTGCTGATGCCGAGTTTATTCTTGAAGATGGAAAATATATATGCGGATGGAGCATAGAAAAGATGAGTAAATCTATGCACAACGTTGTAAATCCCGATATCATAGTTGAGAAATATGGTGCCGACACACTGCGTATGTACGAGATGTTCTTAGGACCTTTGGAACAGTCTAAACCATGGGATACAAATGGTATTGACGGTTGTCACCGTTTCTTGCGTAAATTGTGGAATTTCTTCTACGACAAGGACGATAATTTTATCGTAAATAATGAAGAGCCCGCAAAAGAGGAGTTGAAATCTATCCACAAACTGATTAAAAAAGCAACCGAGGATATAAATGCATTCTCATATAACACAACTGTAAGTGCATTCATGATATGTGCCAATGAACTTGGTTCTTTGAAATGCAACAAACGTGCAATACTTGAGAACTTTATTATTGTACTTGCACCCTTTGCACCTCATATTTGCGAAGAACTATGGGAGGCATTAGGTCACAGTACATCGGTATGCGATGCAGAATGGCCACAATACAACGAGGACTATCTTAAAGAGGATACCATAAAGTATACAATCTCATTCAACGGTAAGGCACGCTTCACTATAGACTTTGCAGCAGATGCAACAAATGCCGAAATTGAAAAGTGCGTGCTCGAAAATGAGAACAGTAAAAAGTATATTGACAACAAACCTATAAAGAAAGTTATTATAGTACCCAAGAAAATTGTGAACATCGTTATCTGATGACAAATACAATTACTTTTTGAAAATTACATATTGCAATTATAGTTAATACAATAATTTAAAAAATTATGCCTAAACGTTTGATTCCCAGACCCACTGTAATGAGTGAGATTAAGAACTATCTTGTAATTACATTCGGTTTAATGGTATATTCTCTTGCATGGAACTTCTTCATGTCGCCCTACAAGTTTGTGGTAGGTGGTATAACCGGTATCGGTGCCATTGTACAGTATACCACAGAAGTACCTATGCAATACACCTATTTTTTGATAAATGTAGTATTGATTATAATTGCAATATGGCAATTGGGTCTTAAATTTTGTATAAAGACCATATATGCAATTATAACACTTACACTATTCCTTGAGTTTACCCAATACCTGTTCAGCATATACCCAAATGCATATGAAATACTCGGTCCCGATAAAAAGTTGGAATCGTGTATTGCAGGTTCAATATTCACAGGAATGGGTATTGCACTGTGCTTCATAAATAACGGAAGTACAGGTGGTGTAGATATCATAGCTGCCATTATAAACAAATATAAGGATGTAAGTTTCGGACGTGCAATGCTATATGTCGATATATGTATAATCACAAGCAGTTTCTTCATTATTCCAAGTAACGACATTGCCATGAGCCTTCAAAAGGTATTCTATGGCTACATATCACTTGTCATAGTGAATGTATCGCTTGATTACATTGTCAACAGTAACCTGCAGACAGTACAATTCTTTATATTCTCGAGCAAATATGATGAGATAGGATATTATATTACACGACACCTCAAACGTGGTGTAACACTGCTCGATTCAGTAGGTTATTACTCGGGTAAAGAGGGAAAAGTTGTTACCACATTGGCACGTGCAAGCCAATCGAACCAACTTTTCAGTGCCATCAAGCAAATAGATCCTAATGCGCTCATATCACAGTCAAAGGTAATGGCTGTATATGGTAATGGATTTGACAAGATAAAGGCCAAATCTAAAAAGGTAAAATACGACGAGAACGAACCCAAAGAAATTGAACGTAAAAACAACGCAGAATGAAATTAGTATTTGCCACAAACAACAAGCATAAGCTCGAAGAGGTAAGAGCCATTTTAGGAAATAGGGTAGAGGTTCTTTCGCTCGGCGATATAAACTGCAACGACGATATACCCGAAACAGCCGAAACATTACAAGGCAATGCACTCATAAAAGCACGTCACATATATAACAAATATGGCGTAAACTGTTTTGCCGATGATACCGGCCTTGAAGTGGAAGCTCTGAATGGTGCTCCGGGTGTATATTCTGCACGATATGCAGGAGAATCGAACGATTCACAGGCAAATATGAATAAACTATTACAAAATTTAACAGGAAAAAATAACCGTAATGCACAATTTCGTACAGTTATCGCGTTAATTATAAATGGAGAGGAAAAACTTTTCGACGGTATTGTAAAAGGAACTATTACTGAAGAGAAAAAAGGTGATTCAGGATTCGGTTACGACCCTATATTCGTTCCCGAAGGATACAGCGAAAGTTTTGCCCAAATGGATAGCGATACAAAAAACAGTATAAGCCATCGCTACCGTGCAACAAAACAACTATGCGATTATCTTATAAATAGTTTATGATAAAGAAAATATTATTATCGTTATTTACATTTTTGTGTTTTACAACAGTTAAGGCTGAAACAGAAAATTGGTCTCTTCATCTATCCTATCATAATGCAATACATTGCGAGATAATGAACAACAGGGTATATGTGCTTGCTTCGGGAGCACTATACTCTTACAGCGAAGATACTGAAGAGATAAATACATACGATAAATTGTCACATCTAAGTGATTTCAATATATCTCTTATATCATATTCAAAACATATTGATGCCATTGTAATTGTATATAAGAATGCCAATATAGACATTATGTATAGTGATGAATCGGTATATAACATACCCGATTTCATGAATAAGACAATTACAAATAAGGTAATTAACAACATATACATTAAAGAGGATAAGGCACTTCTTTCAACATCGTTCGGCATTGTAGAACTCGACCTCATAAAGAAAGAGTTTACAAATACATATTCAATCGATAAAAACATATATGCTGCATGTTATTACAATAACTCTATATATGCAGCTGCAGACGATGGTATAATTTGTGGCAACATATCAGAGAACCTGCTCGACAAGAACAAATGGCAAACCATAAAAAGCTATAAGGCAAATTACTTTGCCGAATACAACAACAAGCTCTATTGTACTATAAACTCGAAAGATATATTCGTAATAGAGAACAATAATTTCACAAAGATTCTATCATCTGACGATAATCTGCTGTATATGTACAGCGATAATGGCAAACTCGTATCGGGTACAAATAATACTCTATATACTATTGATGCTGCTAACAACATCAGCAAATATGTTTCGGAAAGCAATAAAAGCAATTTCATACGTGTAAAAGGAGATAACTTGTGGAATTGTAAAGGCTACGAAGGATTGGTAAAAGCCAAATTGGAAAAAAACAGCCTTATTGACAGCAGTAACGGCATTATTCCCAACAGTCCTGTAAGAAACCATTGCGAGAATCTGATTATTTCGGACGACAAACTGTTGGTTGCCGGTGGAAATATCAACTTTCTTGGTACCGTATTCTATGAACCTACCCTTATGGAAATGAATATGGACTATTACGATTGGTTCAACTATCCCGAAGAGAGTGTAAAGAGTGCCATTACAACACCATACAATAATGTATGTACCGTAGATGAGAATCCACTACATAAAGGACATATTTTTGCAGGCACATACGGTACAGGAATATATGAATTTAAAGACAAGGAGTTTATCAAGAATTATACATTGACAAATTCACCGCTCGAAAGTGTACTGCAAAGCGCAAGCGCACCCAGATATGTACGTATTTCAAAAGTAAAATTCGACAAGGAGGGTAATCTGTGGATACTTAACAGCGAAACAAAAAGCCCCATTAAAATATTGATGAACGATGGCAGCTGGCAAAATGTATATTACAGCGAAATAGAAAAGATGCAGACGCCATCAGAAATACATTTCGACTCACGCGGATGGATGTGGGTAGTATCGTTAAGAATGAGCTCGGGATTATTCTGTGCAAAGACAAATAATACCATTACACCCGATGATGATGAGACGAAAGGGTGGTTCGATATTTTCACTAATCAGGATGGCTTAAGCTACAACATCTATCAAATATACGGATTTGCCGAGGATAAGAACGGAAAAATATGGGTGGGAACTGATACAGGACTATTCGTTATAGAGAATCCTAACAAATTCTTTAAAGATGGTATATTCACCCAGATAAAAATTCCACGCAACGATGGAACCGGACTTGCCGACTATCTTTTAAACGGTGTATATATACAGTGTATACATGTAGACGGTGCCAACCGTAAATGGATAGGTACAAAACATAATGGAGTCTTCCTAATCTCTGAGGACGGTCAAGAGACTATAAAAAACTTCACAACCTACAACAGTCCATTACCTTCAAATAACGTCGTCAGCGTGGCTGTAAATGGCAAAAACGGCGAAGTATTCATAGGTACCGACAATGGAATAGCGAGCTTTATGGGTGATGCCACCGAAGCATCGGAAAAACTTGATGAAAATAGTGTATATGCCTATCCTAATCCTGTGAGAAGCGATTACAAAGGAGATATTTCTATAGTAGGACTTACATTCGACTGTAATGTAAAAATCGTCGACACGGCCGGTACATTAATCAACGAAGGTAAATCTAATGGAGGAACATTCGTCTGGGATGGCAAAAACAAAAGAGGCGAAAGGGTAGGGACAGGTGTATATTATGTTCTTGCATACGACGAAGCAGGAAACGAAGGAGTAGCCACTAAAATACTGTTTATGAGATAGAGTTCTTATATCTTAATACCTATTGTTCATATATTCCGTAGTAACTTTACAAGTTCTACGGAATATTATTTTTATATTTGTTTAGTCACATGTCGTGATATAGAATACATCCGTTTATGTTTTCCACATTTTCACCAGATATTTATATATATATTATCCTTTTTAAAAAGAAAATAAATAAGAACAAAAATAAAGCCTGTTGATAGTGTAGAAAACTATTTTAAGAAAAGTTTGTATTAATGTTTATTAGTTGAAGAGTTTCAGTTATTACTATTTAATTAACAATCTAAATAATTGATAACTAATGCTACAGCCTACTTATTAACAGCTGTTCAAATTATGCGTGTGTTAAGAAATAGTTCTTAATTAACAGGAAAATTGCTGTTAAGAAGAAATGAAAAACTAATTGTAAAATAAAGGGGTTATAATTAGGATTGTGAAAATTACAGTGTGTATATATCTAAAATGGGAATAATCAAATTTAAAACCCGTTTTTTATGTTCTACTTATTAATAAGTTTTCAACAGCTTTTTAACACATATACCTTATACAAAGTTTATAGTGGGGTATATAAATAAATATCCGACTCTTTATAAGAATCAGATATTTATAAGATGTATTTATAAAGAGTTTTTATTTAAGTTTAGCAAGAGCCTCTTTAATACGACGTATAGCTTCGATGATGTTCTCGTCACTTGTAGCGTAGCTCATTCTGAAACATTCAGGCGAGCCGAAAGATGCTCCGCCTACTGTTGCTACATGAGCCTCGGTCAAAAGGTACATTGCAAGATCGTCACTGTTGTTGATAGTAGTTTCTCCGTAGCTTTTGCCATAGTATGAACTGCACTTGGGGAATAGATAGAAAGCACCCTCGGGAACGTTTACTTCAAGGCCGGGAATCTCTTTAGCCAACTTTACTATAAGGTCACGACGACGCTCGAATGCTACACGCATATCTTCAACAGCCTGCTGTGAGCCTGCATAAGCCTCTAATGATGCAATCTGCGATACTGAACATGGTCCGCTTGTATATTGTCCCTGAAGCTTGTTACAGCCCTTTACAATCCATTCTGCAGCTGCAAGATAACCGATACGCCATCCGGTCATAGCATAAGCCTTTGATACACCGTTCACAATAATGACGCGATCACTAATTTCGGGGAACTGAGCTATGCTCTGGTGCTTGCCTATGTAATTGATGTGTTCATAAATCTCATCGGCAACAATGAAAATATTGGGATATTTTGCAAGTACATCGGCAAGTTCCTTAAGTTCTTCCTGTGTATAAACCGAGCCTGTGGGGTTCGAAGGTGAACATAGGATAAGCATCTTTGTCTTAGGTGTAATGGCAGCCTCCAATTGTGCTCCTGTAATTTTGAAGTTCTGCTCAATACCGGCGCCTACTATTACAGGTGTACCATCGGCGAGTTTTACCATTTCGGGGTAACTTACCCAGTAGGGAGCAGGTATAATTACCTCATCGTCGGGATTTACAAGTGCCATAATAGCATTGCATACAGCCTGCTTTGCTCCGTTTGAAACAGAAATCTGTGCTTCGGTAAATTCGAGTCCATTTTCGCGTTTAAGTTTCTCTACAATAGCTTTGCGCAAAGAAGGATATCCGGGAACAGGTGAATAACGCGACCAGTTGTCATCTACTGCCTTTTTAGCAGCCTCTTTTATATTATCGGGAGTGTTGAAATCGGGTTCACCGACACTCATATTAATAACATCGACACCTTGTGCCTTCAGTTCCTGACTCTTTTGTGACATCGCAAGTGTAGCCGATGTTGAAAGTCTGTTAAGACGGTCTGCCAATTTGTTCATAGTTTTATAAGTTTAGAGTTTTTTTTTTATTTATCTGTAATTAATCATCTAAATGTAAAGTATGGCCCATTCGTTCTGCTTTAGTGTGCAGATAGCGTGAATTGTGTCTGTTTGGTTCTATTTCACATGCTACATTTTCTACTATTTCCAATCCATAACTCTCCAATCCTATACGTTTGACAGGATTATTAGTTATGAGGCGCATTTTATGTACTCCTACCTGACGCAGGATTTCGGCTCCTACACCATAGTCTCTTTCATCAGCTTTGAAGCCCAAGCAAAGGTTGGCATCTACTGTATCCATTCCCTCCTCCTGCAGTTTATAGGCTTTCATCTTATTCATAAGACCAATTCCGCGGCCCTCCTGATTAAGATAAACTATTACACCTTTACCCTCTTTCTCTATAAGTTCCATTGCACGGTGAAGTTGTGCGCCGCAGTCGCAACGGTGCGAGCCAAAGATATCACCTGTCATACATGATGAGTGTACACGTACAAGTATATTCTCGTCCTCTTTCCACTCGCCTTTAATGAGTGCTATATGCTCGAGTCCGTTCGATTTCTGTTTGAAAGGTATAAGGCGGAAATGACCCCATTCTGTGGGCATGTCTACCTCTTCGCCACGTTCTACAAGTGATTCTTGGCGCAGACGGTATTCTATAAGGTCGCGTATGCATATTATCTTAAGATTATGCTCCTTTGCTATCTTAATAAGCTGTGGCATACGTGCCATTGTTCCATCCTCGTTCATTATTTCTATGAGGGCTGCACAGGGATTAAGTCCGGCAAGGCGTGCCATGTCTATTCCAGCCTCGGTGTGTCCTGCACGGCGAAGAACTCCTTTGTCTTGTGCATATAAAGGATTTATGTGTCCCGGACGGGCAAATGTCTCGGGTTTGCTGTTGGGGTCAGCAAGTGCCTTGATTGTTGCTGCACGATCTTCGGTTGAAACTCCTGTAGAGCATCCCTCTATCTTGTCTACTGTTACTGTAAAGGGTGTTCCCAAAAGGCTTGTATTAGAACTTACCTGAGGGTCGAGCTGAAGCTCTTTACAACGTGATAATGTGATGGGAACACATAGTACTCCACGTCCGTTCTTGAGCATGAAGTTTACCTTCTCGGGTGTTATCTTTTCGGCTGCTATTATGAAGTCGCCCTCGTTTTCACGATCTTCGTCGTCTACAACTATAATGAATTCTCCTTTGCGGAAATCTTCAATGGCTTCTTCTATTGTGCTTAATTTGAAATTTTCCATATGTGTAGTATTGTTTTATACAAGTTTTTCTTTTACGAGTATTTCAATTAATTTTTTAGATGTCTGCTCGAGCTTTATAAGGTCGCGCAACAGTCTGAGTCTGTATATGCAGGCTCTTATGTATATTGCAGTTCCTATTGGGAATACTATTATTGCAAGTATATTGAGCCATTTGTTATCTATTGGTGATGTAATAGCCTTGGCCTCTATTATGGGCAGCTCGTTGATATATATGATAACTTTCTTGCTTTTGCTGTTGCCCATCTCTTCGGCCAGCATATCAAGTTCCTCGCTCATATTTACAATAACGCTTTCGTTTCCTTCTCTAAAGAATATTCTCTTTAGTGAGGGCAGTTTCTTGAGTTTATTGTCTTTGCGGAATTTATGTGATATGTGTGCTATTTCATCAAGCTTCTTATAATCTGCCGCATAGTCGGGATCTTCTATAATAACCTCTTTCAAGGTGATGTTACGTTTCTCCTTTATTCCAAACAGTTTGCGGAAGAACTCTTTATAGGCATCCATGTTAAGAATGGTAGAGTCACGATTCGATTGGTATGTCAATATTACTCCCAACGGTACAAGTACAAGTGTGCTCAACCAACTGCCTATCCATATATACCATTCGCCTTCACGGGCCATCTTATAACCCGATGTGTTAAATATGTAATAAAGAACAAACAATGCCACTGAAATGAGAACAGGGTATCCAAGTCCTCCTTTTCGCACAATTGCTCCAAGCGGGGCACCAATAAAGAAGAATACTATGCATCCCAACGACAATGTAATCTTTTCCCACCATATGAGATGGTGTTTGTTGAGGTCTTTGTCAAGACCGCGCATTATATTCTTTTTAATCTCATATTCTGTCTTTATCTGCTGCAGTTTGTTGAGTTCGTTTTTCTTCCACCTAAGTTTTTCGGCTTTGCTGGCAGTGTTGAATATGCTGTCGACATTAAGATAGTATATACCGTCTTTAGACATGGATGCTGAATCCTCGCTGCTTATTTGTGTTTTCATCTGGTAGGAATTCCGCATTGCATTCTTCCAGTTATTGTGGCCTATGCTGTCGTTATGACGTGTTAGCGAGTCGATAGAATGTTGCAGCTGAATCATATTTTTACTTGCTGCCTGAGTCTTTAGGAATGAACCGTCCTTCATGCTGAAACCGCCATCAAGTTCTATCATCACTATCTTTTCGCGGTAGGTTTCGCGTCTGTAAGGCACATTCTTGTTTTTGCGATTGTCCTTTTTGTCCATTTGCAGATTTTCGAACAATTCACCGCTATATAGCTTCAGAGTCATGTTTTTCTGGTCGGCACTTGTCTCCATCTTTCCTGAGTCGGCTACCAGAATACGCGATTGGTCGAATCCTTCGCGTAAATCGTATATCATCACATTATAAAGCATGCCTGTCTCTTTGTTCTTGTTTTTTACAAAGAGATTGAATCCTTCTATTTTATCGTAGAATACACCTTCGGGAATTTCTACTTCGGGCGATGTCTGTTTGATTGAGTACAGTACGGTATAGAGCTTCACCTGTGCATTGGGGCCTATCACGTTCTGGAAATAGAAAGATACACAGCCCAACAGCAGACATTCAACTGCCAATGGTGCCATTATACGCAGCAGAGGTATTCCGGCTGCCTTCATTGCCAAAAGCTCGAGTCGCTCTCCGAAATTACCGAATGTGATAAGTGCTGCAAGCAATATTGCAAGCGGGAGTGCCTGTCCTACGAGTGTGAGTGAACCAAGATAGAAGAATTGTGCCAATACTTCTATGTCGAGTCCTTTTCCTACAAATTCATCAACCCATCTCCATAGAAGCTGCACAATAAAGATGAAGAGACATATAAAGAATGTTCCTGCCAACATAAGGCTGAAACTTTTAATGATAAAAAGGTCTAATTTCTTTATATGAAGAAAATGAGGGAATTTCATAGAAATCTCGGTAACTCTATTTTTTACGGTTTTATTTTCTATTTGTGGCCTAAAAAAATTATGCCAACAATGCTTGCTTTATCATAAGTGCAAAGTTAGCATAAAATGTGTGATATTACTCTTCTTTTTAAGGAAAATATGAGTAGGGGAGCATTACATTCCCGAATGACGTTTGAGATATTCAATTTGTGAATCCCACAAATCTTTTTGGTCGTTTATTTCAGACGGCTCGGCAAAGTCGCTTATCACCAGAGAATGTTGTCTGGTGATTTCGTTATATGTGATTCTTAATTCGAAGAAAGTATTTACATTCTCATCTTCCCATCTTAAACGAACATACACACCGTTGCGTTGTGCAATAAGTGTTGCAGTTCTCTTTTCCTCTTTTCCCCAATAGAAATTGAATGTTTTGCCGTTCATTTCAATATTATCGGCAAACCATGTAGACAATCCATGTTCGGTACCAATATATTGCCAAATCATTGGTGCACTTCCTTTCATGGGATATTCTATCTGAAATTTCTCCTTTTTAGTCATAAACAATATTGGAAATATTTTATTATCAGTTGTTTTTAGCTGTGCACGCAAGTTAATTATTATTATTTATAATAACAAAAAAAAATATATTTAGTTTACTTATATAGATAATCTTCAGAACTTTTATAATCGGTAAACCCGATGGTCGGATCATATAAAAAGTTATAAAGATGATTTCGTATCAGGACTCATGAAATATTTTCCCCTGTTAAATGAACTTTTCGAGATGATAGGAATGAATCTTCCCAAGTATCTGGCAAAAAAAAGAGAATTATGCTGACAATACAACATCGGCCGAAGAAATAGGATTATTAACAATATAAGAAAAAAGCATTAGAGTGCCTTTTTATATTTTTTTCCATTCTTTTCCTTAAAATATTTGTGAATTAAAAAATATCGCCGTATATTTGCACCGCAAAAGTGATGGCGAGATAGCTCAGCTGGTTAGAGCGTCGGATTCATAATCCGGAGGTCGTGGGATCGTGACCCACTCTCGCTACAAAAAAGAGAGGTAA
>JAEIGA010003146.1_pt1 | contig 25989 bp, 21 predicted proteins | sample 9270691 | NCBI WGS metagenome assembly JAEIGA01 (sample SAMN17057246, study PRJNA624740) | gut metagenome | biome: biome; isolation source: fecal sample | host: Bos grunniens | place: China: Xizang | collected 2019
AGAGGGACTAATCCAAGTTACCCGTGATTTGGCAGGTGCTGGCGATACGGCAACGGGACAAGTAAACCCCGAAAGTGCTTCGGGTCGTGCTATTCTCGCAGTACAGCAAGCCTCCCAAGCACCTATGACGGAGCAGAAGGAGAGTTTTAAGAACTTCCTTGAAGACCTTTCCCGTATATGGTTGGAGTATCTTATCGTGTATTCCGTTGACGGCGTGAATATGGAAGAGGCCACCGTTGACCCGATGAGCGGTGAGGAAACCGTGCAGATGGTCAATGTGCCGCAAACCGTACTGCGAGAATTGCAAGCCACCGTCAAGATTGATGTTACACCAAAGGGCGTGTATGACAAGTTTGCCCAAGAGCAGACGATTGAAAACCTACTCATTCAGGGCTTCTTCAATGCCGAGAGAGTAAGCGAACTTGCCACCTATGCGGAAGTGCTTGACGATGACAGCGTTGCTCCTAAGGCCAAGATTAAGGAGGCCATTGAGCATATCAAGGAGGAACAGCGCAAGATCGCTATGATTGAGGCGCAGGCGCAGATGATGCAACAGAGGGCGCAACAATTCCTTATGGAAGACCCGGACGGCCAAGCACAGCAGATTGCGGATGCGCAGATGCAGATGCAAGGCGAAGTTGACGAGGAAATGCCCGAAGAGGAAGAGTATGCCGAGAAAGAGGCAGAACTTGACGAGGAAACAGCCGCAGAAGAAGAAGCGGTAGATGAGGAGGAATAAAAAATGGCTATCAAGTTGACAAAGACATTAACCGAGGCGCAGAAGCGAGCAATCCGGCGCAGAGATAACGAGCCGAAATACAACGGCAACGCCTTAACCGAAGCGCAGGAGAGGGCAAGAAAGCGTTCTCTCGCAGAGCCTAACTATGTAAAGAGTGGTTTGTCCACCCAGGCGGCAAGAGCGGAGAAGAGCAAGGCCAAAAAGGCAAGCAAGAGTGCCAGTAGTGGTAGCAATATTACCAAAACATCCACCAACCGTAAGACGGGGAAGAAAACTACCACCACGGGTGCTTTAAAGCGTGTTGGCGCAAACGAGTTTAAAAGCGATGGGCTTATGAAAAGGGAATCACGGCCGCTTACCAAGCGCACAGCCACCGCCAAGAAGAAACTGGACGAGAAGCGTGGCGGTAGCGGTAGAATCCGTTAATTAGCACCCATAACGGGTGCTTTTTTGACCAAGCATTTATGTCGTTAAACTGTATGGAATCGGTGAAGCAAACACCACACAAAAAATAGGAGGTATTCTCTATGGACGAGAGCAAAAACCTTGTGACCAATCCCGAAGAGGAATCGGTTGCTGAAAATGTGGAGCAGACCACAGAAGAAAGCCCCAAGACCTATACCGAGGCGGAGTTTAACGCCAAACTGGACGAGGTGCTGGGAAAGAAAATTGCCCGTAAAGAGGCTAAAATCCGCAAAGAGTATGAGCGGAAATACGGCGATCTTGAAGAGGTGCTGAAAGCCGGTACGGGCAAAGAGAGTGTTGAGGAACTTACCGACACCTTCACAGAGTTTTACTCACGCAAGGGTATCAAGGTTGAGAAAAAGCCGGAGCTGGCTGATAGCGACATTGAAATCCTTGCACGGGCAGATGCGGAAGAGATTATCCGCTATGGCTTTGAGGAAGCGGTAGAGGAAGCAGACCGATTGAAGGACAAGGGCGTTGCCAATATGACCGCAAGAGAAAAGGCGGTATTTAAGGTGTTAGCCGAGTATGTCCAAAATGCCGGTAACAGCAAGGAACTTGCGAAAATCGGCGTTACCGAGGATGTGTACAACAGCCCGGAGTTTAAGGAGTTTGCTTCTATGTTTAACCCCAATACTCCCATTACCAAGGTTTATGAAACCTACGCAAAGCAATTACCCAAGAAAGAAATCAAAACTATGGGGAGTATGAAATCCAGCGCAGTAAACGATAGTGCAATCAAGGAATACTACTCGCCGGAGGAAGCAAGGAAATTCTCTAAGAAAGACTTTGACAATAACCCGGCGTTGTGGGAAGCCGTTTTGCAATCCAGTTACAAGTGGAAATAATGCTCCCCGACTAAAGAAAGGGAGAAAAGAAAATGGCTGTAACTAATTTTATCCAACAGATTTGGAGCAAGAAAATCCAGGATGACCTGGAACTGAAGTGTAAGTTGGTGGACAACTGTCTGCGTGACTATGAGGGCGATGTGAAACACGCCCAGTCCGTCAAGATTCTCGGTGTGGGCGAGCCTACCATCGGTGCGTATGACAGCGGCGTTGACATCACCATTGAGGAGATGTCCGACCGTGGTCAGATTCTCACCATTGACCAGGCGAACTACTTCGCTTTCTATGTGGACGATGTGAACGAGGCGCAGAGTGTTCCCGGCTTGAAGGAGCGTTACCAGGAGAAGGCCGTACACGGCCTCGCTGTGAAGCGTGATGCCTATGTGGCTAATCTCATCAAGGGTGCTACCAATGCCACCACCGCCGCCGACAACACCGCCGAGGGTGTGAAGGAGGCCATTGACGAGGCTATTGTTGCCCTGCGTGAGCGCAACTTTGACGAGGAGGGTGTCATTGAGATTACCCCTGCCGTGTACAATTCCTTCAAGAATCATCTGATTACTCTGTCCACCAATAACCCCGAGTACATCAAGAAGGGTATTGTGGGCGTGTACGATGACTTCAATGTTGTAATGTCCAACGGCTTGGTCAAGGACGGCGACTACGCTTATTGCTGTGTCCGTGGCAAGAAGGCTATTGCCTTTGCCGGTCAGATCAATGAGGTAGAGGCCCTTCGTGCCGAGAAGCGTTTCAAGGACATCATCCGTGGCCTTGATACCTTCGGTGCCAAGGTGATTGACGATAACCGTATCCAGGTTGTCAAGGTGCCGGTCTAATCGGCATTGACTAAAGGGCGAAACTTGCCCCATACGAATAAGGGGTATGCGATGCGCATAGCATAACCGCCCGGAGGGGGGAGGGAGTAATCCTTCCCCCCTTTTCGTGAATACAGAGGTATCTGTACTGACGAAAAGGAAAGGGGGAAACACAATGCAAAACTTTATCAGAAAACCGAGTATTGACCTTTATCCCGGCATTAAGGTGACGAAGGACACCACGCTTGAGTATAAGAACGAGAGCGTGAAACAGAAACTTGAAAACCTTGTGCTTCATTCTGTCACGAAGGTGCAGGGCGAGGGCTACAAGAGCAAGTACGACACGACTATTACTCTTAATGAGGGTGACATCCTTGTCTTTGAGGAAGAGGGACGGGGATATATCAAGCCCGTAGAGGAGTTTGTGACCATTGCAGAAGCCATTGACGATTTGACGAATATTAAGGACTTGGGGTGATGAAATGTTTACCTTGAACGAGGATTTATCTATATATGCAACGAGAGGCGATATTGTCTTTTTCGCTGTGTCGGCAGAGGATGACGGGAAGCCGTATAAATTCCAGCCGGGCGATGTTCTCCGTATGAAGGTGTACGGGAAAAAGGATGCCGAGGCTGTGGTACTGCAAAAGGATTTCCCGGTAACGGCAGAAACGGAAGCCGTAGAGATTTTCTTAACCGAGGATGACACCAAGATAGGCGAGGTTGTCAGCAAGCCGAAGGACTATTGGTATGAGATAGAGTTAAACCCCGGTGAAAATCCGCAGACCATTATCGGCTATGACGAGGACGGCGCAAAGGTGTTTAAACTGTACCCCGAAGGTGACGATATTCCCGAACACAAGCCGATTAAGCCGCAGGACATTCCCGTAGTTGACGATGACCTTGACTTGACTTCTACCCGTCCCGTGGAGAATAGGGCTATTGCACGGGCTGTGATAAGCCTTAAGGCGGAACTGGATAATACCAGTAATCACGCAGATACCATTGCGGCAGGGCTGGCATTGGAAAAGGCGAGAATTGACAATATCGTTTCCACCGAGGGTACAAAGATTTCCCAGCCGTTGGAGTATTGCCCTGCCGTTACAGAGGAAACGAAAGCAAAGATTGACGGCACGATCAATTCTAACGGCGTTACGGCGACCGTTACTGTCAATCTGCGAGAGGCTAATCTGTTCTACGGCGGCTCCGGCTTTGATGTGTTTATCGTACCCAAAGAGTGCAGACCGCTTAATATGGGCTTAATTCATACCGAGGACGGTCTGGAATACAAAATTGTGTATGACGAATACGGCGCAGAAACCTACCGCCTTTGGCTTATGGCTACAGCGGATGTTACTGTTGCTCCTTCCGCCGCTGGCACGGTGACTTTCACCTATGCGCTGGATAATTATGAGGTAAAGGACATTCGTGTAGGTGCGGATGGAGTAACCTATGCTTCGGCAGGCACGGCGGTAAGAAAGCAAATAGCCAAAATAACCGATGCCATCAAGACCAAGTGTGGCAAAAACTTATACGACCCGAGCAACGATTGCGAGGGCTACCTTAAACCAACGGGCGAACTTGAAGTATATTCGGATTGGATGACAACTGGGTACATTGATGTTGGCGGTTTGGAAAGCGTTGTTTGTAGTTTCAGTGCGAATAATGACGATTCAAGAAGCGAACAAGCGTTTTACTTCTTATGCACCTATACCGATAGCAAGGCGTTTGTTGAACAAGTGTATACAACCGGTGGAGCAACATATACAATCGGGGAAAATGTGAGATTTATCCGTTTTAGTTATCACGCTACGGGTACGTATAAACTACAAGTGGAAAGCGGCACACAGCGTACATTCTACGAGCCGTATATGGAAACGCAGGAATTTAGCAACAACAAGACATACGTTTTATTGGAAGATGTGGCAGGTGGCTTTGATGCAGTAGGGGCTTCTATTGAGCGAACAATTAAGTGTAACGGATTTACTGGAAGAAACACTCTCAATATATCTTTGCTTCCAGCGTATATTTTGCAGGGGGCAAACGGGGAAAACTTCGGTAAATCTGTTTCTGTTTCAAGCGGCGATGCTGTATTCAAGGTGACGGATAAAATTGATATTGATCCGCTTAACGCCTACTTGATTACAGCAAGTGCGGTATTCAATAATTTGCTTTACGCAATATACGATAAAGACGATAATCTTTTGAAATACGAAGCCGACTTAACGGGGACGAGAGACGGGTCGGTCATTAAAGATAAATTGATTATTGCGCCTTATAAAGCAAGTTATATCCTGCTTTCGCAGTACGATGAAAACGGTATTGAGACGAGCATTGCACAAGTCGTTGATGTGTCCACAAACTACAAGCCGTATGCCGGTAAAAAGTGGGTGTGCGTGGGAGATAGTTTGACAGAGAAGAATCTGCGGTCAACTCTAAATTACCACGATTACATTGCCGAAAGCACGGGGATTACCGTTGTGAATATGGGAAGAAGCGGGAGCGGATATAAGCGCACAGAAGATGAGGGGTATGCGTTTTACCAGCGAATTTTAAATGTCCCCGAAGATGCTGATGTTGTGACGATTTTCGGTAGCGGTAACGATTTGAAGTTTGCCGATGTGTTAGGCAATCCCACAGATACGGGAACAGACACGATATGCGGTTGCATTAACAAAACCATAGATAATTTGTACGCAATTTTGCCTACAATTAGGCTTGGTATTATTTCGCCTACACCGTGGGTATATAATCAGCCGTCAGATAACGGTACTATGTGCAGATATGCGGATGCGCTAAAAGAAATATGCGCTTTGCGTAGTATCCCGTTCCTTGATTTGTTCCGTTGTTCGGGATTGCGGCCGAATGACAAAACATTCCGGGAACTTGCGTATTCAAAGGACGAGGGCAACGGCGTACATCCCGATGAAACGGGGCATAGCCTTATTGCGCCGAGAATAAAGGCGTTCCTTGATTCGCTGATTATGTAAGGAGTTGACAATATGAGTTTAGAAGGAAAAGCCACCGCCAAAGTAGTGCGTGGCAAAATCAACAGCCTTGATGTGCTTGTCATTGATGCGTATGCTGTCGCTGTGCGTAACGGCTTTGAAGGTACGGAGGAAGAATGGCTGGCCTCCTTGAAGGGCGAGAAAGGCGACAAGGGCGACAAGGGCGATAGTGGCGACAGCACGGCAAGTGTCGCCATTTCCTATATTGACTTGCTTGCGGCTAATTGGCAGGGCGACGGCAATCTTTATTCCCAAGAGGTTAATATTGCCGGTGTTACCGAATACAGCAAGGTTGACCTTAACCCGTCTGTTGAACAACTGGCTATCTTCCACGAAAAGGATATTACTTTTGTTTCAGAAAACGAGGACGGCGTGGTCACTATCTACTGTATCGGGCAAAAGCCCATTGCCGATTATTCTATGCAAGTAACGATCACGGAGGTGACTACCAATGGCTAAAATCATAGGCGGTACTACAAGCACCCCCACGCCCCGTTCAGATTGGGCGCAAACAAACCCAAACAGAGCGGACTATATTATGAACAAGCCCTTTGAGAAGGTGGACACCGCTCTTGAGGTTAATTCCACCAACCCCGTACAGAACAAGGTGGTGGCGGCCGCCATTGGTGACATAGACACCGCCCTTGACGGCATTATTGCCATCCAAAACGCTCTTATCGGGGGTGAGGAATAATGGTACAGAACTTAATTCCATATCCTTATTATTATGCCCCTCCGTCTTTCGCAGGGATTACTGTCACCGATAATGGCAAGGGAGAACTTACCTTCAATGGAACGGCAACGGGATTTTTCTCTGCCGAACTTGTTTATTATAATCTTCTTCCTAATTTTTCCGTTGGTGATACTCTTATTCTTAAAGGCTGTCCCAAAGGGGGGAGCGAGGATACTTTTTTCCTTGTTTTAAATTGTAGTGGCAAAGACGATATAATAGATACTGGTGATGGTGCGATATTTACAGTACAAGAAGGTTTTACGGTCAATCTCATTGAGGTATTCATTGTTATTAAGGAAGGCACAACGATGGACAATGTGGTATTCAAGCCTTATCTCGGCAAACTGTCCATTGCGGATAAACTGACCACCATTGCCGAGAACGAGCAGAGGGTGTATGCGGCTGGGCAGAAAAGCGAGTATGACCGCTTTTGGGATTTATTCCAAAACTACGGAAAAAGGACGTACTACTATAACGCCTTTGCATGGCAAAATAAGGCGGTCTTTGGCTGGGCCACAGAAGCGTATAACCCGAAGTACCCTATTGTGTGCGAGGGAGCCAACGCCGGTGCCAGTATATTCCATTACAGCACAGCAATAAAGGACGTAAAAGTGCCCATCACCATACGGAACACGTCGGCAAAAAATGCTTTTTATCGGTGTTATGCACTTGAGAACATACCCTCTTTAACGCTGGAGGGCGTGCCGGACTTCGATTTCACCTTTGCAAGCTGCGAGGCACTTGCCCACATCACGATACACGGAAGCATTGACGTAAACATCAGTTTTGCCGAAAGCCCTTTATTGACCAACGAAAGTGTACAATCCATTATAGATCATTTGGCTGATTTAACCGGCAAGGCGGCGCAGACCCTCACCCTCCACGCCACCGTGGGGAACAAGCTGACCGACGCGCAGAAGGCGGCCTGCACCGCCAAAAACTGGCAACTTGTATATTAAGGAGGACACGATATGCAGAGCAAAATCGTAGAACAGCGCATTTTAACCGCTGATGATGGTATGTTTTTAACCAACGGTGAAACCTACGGCAAGACCGTGGTACTCCCTGCGGATGCAGACCATTCCGTATGGCGTGAAGTGACCGAGGCAGAACTGCCGAAGGAAGAAGAATAAATAATAAGCACCGTCCTCCGGGGCGGTGCTTTTCTATTAAGGTGGTGGAGAAATGACCCTGCTTGAAATGAAAAAGAAGGTGCTGGGGCTTATTGAGGAATTAAACCCCAACAGCGAGCATTTGACAGATGACCCCGATATTTCAACGAAAATCAACGATGTCATCAACCAAGTTATGTTTGAGTTGGTGCGTATTAAGAAAATCCCCAAGTATGTGGAAATGGATGTTTCTGCCGGGGATATGATTGAGTTTGCCGACATTGAAAAGGTATGCGGTTATGAGATTTTTCAGATCGCTACGATTGGCGGTGTCAATGTAGCACCGAAGGCAAACGGTACTATCTACAAAGTGTTGGAGAGCGGTACGGCAGAGATTGATTGCTTTGTCTATCCCGAAAGCATTACATCCAAGACGAAGGATAGTTATGAATTTGAGTTAAGTGCCGATGTGTTGGAGATTATGCCCTACGGCGTTGCGTGTGACTTGCTGAAAAGCGATGTGTCCACGGAATACGGTAGTGTGTATGCGCAACGGTATGAATCTATGCTGTCACGGCTTGACCCAAGATACCAAATGACGAGCATTTATATTGATGGTGGGTGGGATGCCTAATGAGCAATACGGGAACTTTAGTGCCACGGATTTACGCCAATTTCCGTGGCGTAGATTTTCGTGGTGAGGAAATCAACCTTGTACGAAGCCCCGACAGTTTGAATGTGTGGAAGGACTACAAGGAAACCGAGAGCATAAGAACAAGACCGGGAATGGAGTTGATTATCCCTACGGGTAAATTGCACAACTTCATTGTGTACGGCGATCATATCATCCTTCATTACGGGACTACATTGCAGAGAGTGCAGAGTTATTTCCCATATAAAGAATCTCACACACTCTTTGAAGGAATGGCGGACAACGACAGCACATTTTTTGTCCACGAAGACAAAATCTATATTTTGGACGGCAAGAACTTTTTGCGCTGTGACGGGATGACCGTAGTAAGCGTGTTTGACATTGACCCTACCGATGGCGGTGCTTATGTGCCTACTACTTTTACGGAAATGACCCCATCGGGAAGCGGCAAGCCATTTCAAGATGTAAATATGCTACAGCGCAGAAGAATCGTATCCTACCGTGCGGACGGAAACGCAAAGGACTTTTATCTTCCGACAAAGAAAATTGACATCGACTTTGAGCCTATTGTTAGATCGTTGGACGGACAAGATTTGAGCGATTATACGGTGGACTATGATTTGGGAAAAATTACATTTGCCAATGTGCCTTCTGCGCCTATTGATACGGACGGTACGGACGGTGCGGATAATATAGAGATTGAGTATGCAAAGACGATTCCTGAATACACCAAAGCCATTTTGAACTGCATGATTGTAGAAGAGTTTGATAACAGATTTTTCTTTAGCGGCAATAAGGATTACCCCAATATACTGTGGCATTGCAACATAAACGACCCTTTGTATATAAGCGATACCGACACCTATGAGGACGGTAAGGACACGGCTCAAATCAAGGGTATGGTAGCAGGCAACAATAATTTGTGGGTGTTCCGTGAGCCTTCTTATTCCAATACAGCGGTTTTCTACCATACGCCTACGATTGACGAGGAACACGGCAAAGTATATCCTTCCACCCATTCCAGTATTGCTACTGGCTGTGTTGGCAGGGCAATCAACTTCAACGATGATATTGTCTTTTTCAGCGATAGAGGTATGGAGGGTATCACCGGCGATATTACAACGGAACAAGTGCTTGACCATAGAAGCACCCTTGTTGACCGTAAGATGATAGCAGAGCCGGACTACAAGAATATGTTGCTTGCCGAGTGGGAAGGTTATTTGCTTGTGTTTATCGGTAACAAGGTGTACCTTGCCGATTCCCGTGCGGTATTCACCAACGAAGATCATATAGAGTATGAGTGGTTTTATTGGGAGTTGGAAAAAGAGATAAACTTTGCCCGTGTATATAACGGCGCACTTTATTTAGGCACGGATGACGGCATTTATACAATGACCGACAATAACTGTGCTATTGAGAGTTATTGGGTAACGCCGAAAGACAAGTTTAAGTATCCCAATATGCAAAAGACCACCAACAAGAGAGGCTGTGTAGCCGAGGCAAAGGGTGACATTACCGTCTATGCCAAAGTTGAAAGCACGGGCTTTGAGTTAATCGGTGAGTATAAGGATGTTAAGGACTATTTCGTAAGCAGAATCAAGCGGAAGAAGTTTAAGGACATCCAGTTAAAGTTTTATTCGCAGACCCGTTTTAGTTTGGAAACCGTCACATTAGAAGCGTGGGTCGGCGGATATATCAAGCGTTAGGGGGGATATAAATGGCAGTAAATTACGACGATAAGCGGTTGACGAGCATTACAGAAGCCGGAGCAAAGGCGGAAAAGGATTCCGATGCTTTGTATGATAGTGCCATTGCCGAATCAAAGGAATTTTACAAAGGTGCTATTGACAAGATAGGCGTAATGGACGAAAACGGCAATTGGAACGAGGGGTCAATGGCTGACATACAGACGGATGCGGCCAACGAGCGAACGGATTGGGCTATTGAACAGATTGAGCAACAGAAAGACCAAGCGCAGAAGGACTATGTAAAGGAGCAAGCGGCGGCTTATCACGATTATAAAAGGGCGAGTGACCCGTACGGCGTAAATGCGGAAAAGATGGCCGCCGCCGGACTTTCCGGCGCAACGGGCTATTTGTCTTCTGTGCAAGAGCGTTATTTTAACACTTACCAAAATCGCCTTACTGCGGCGAGAGAGGTATATTCTAAAGCCGTTCTGAACTATGACAACGCCATCAAGGATGCGAAGGTACAAAACAATTCTGTCCTTGCTGAAATTGCATTAAGTACGCTACAAGAAGGGCTGAAACTGTCCCTTGAAGGCTTCCAGTACAAGAATACGCTGTTGCTTGAAAAGGCCGATAAGAAGCGGCAAATCAACCAAGACTACCATTCTCGTTATCTTGCCGAACTTGACCAAATCAACACGGAAAAAGCCCTTGAAGAGCAAAAACGCCAGGCGGATTTGGCTAACGCAAGAGAGCAGGAGCGTATTAAGATCGCCCAGGCAGAACTGAAAATCCAGCAGGAAAAGTGGAACGCTGAAAAAGAGGCGGCGGCGCAAGCGACGGCGCAAGCGGCGGCTTATAGCCAAAAGCCCAAGGCCAAAACGCCAACGAAAACGGCCAAAGAAGTAGGACAAATTAAGCAACAGAACAGAGAGAAAACCACAAAAGAAACGGCCAAACAGCAATATTATAGTGCGGCGGAGGCTATTGAACAACTGATAGCGAAGGGCGCATCAAAAGACACAATCTCCAATCAAATTAGTCTTGCGCTACGCAAAGGACAACTCACGCAACAAGAGGCCGCTAATTTGAGAAGATCGTTTACTCCAAGAGGTGTGCAATATTAAAAGGGGGCGTTATCTGTGTCCAAGAATTACTGGAAGAAGGTACTTGAAGAGTATGAAAAAAACCACGCTACATCTACTGGAAAGAAAACTTCTCCGGCAAAGTCAACTAAATCTTCCTCTTCGGCTGACTACTGGAAAAATGTAGTTGCCGAGTATGAGGAAACGCACAAGAAAAAGGCCGAAACAGACATTGGCCCGGTTGCCGAAAACAAATCATCTTTCCCTACTTCCGGCAGAAAAGAACACGGCGTATCTGTTGCCTTTTCTAACAATCGTATTCTTAAAGGATTCGTAAGCACCGGAGAAGCAGACACGGACGGTAGCAACAATGTATTAGATGTCCCAAATCCGTATGAATATTACAAGGATTGGGTAATGGACATTAGCAATGTTCCGGAAGATCGCTCTGTTGATGCGCTTGAGCGGCTTCTGTCTTATGAGGGCGGCAAGGAGAGAATCCAAGAGATTGAAAAAGAACTTGGAAACAAAAAGAATAAATCCATTGCGCAAATGATACAAACAAACAACAACGCAAGTGCTGAAAATAAAGAATATGGCGGCGCAATGGAAGAAGACGAACTGGCAGAATGGATAGACAAGGTACACGGCAAAGGCGCATACAAGCAGTATATGAATTTGATTACCGAGAAAAACGAAATTAGTGGCTATGTTGGTCATCACGAAAAATACGGTTTTGCTGATTTGATGCCTGACGATGTATTAAATGTTTTGAGGGATGAGGAGGAATGGAAAAGCCCGGAGGCTTCTAAATATTACGATAGCATCCTTGAGAACAGAGTTGTTGAAAAAAACATTGCTACGCTTAACGAAACTGTTTTGCCAAACAAGAAAATCACCGTTACGGAAGCGATGAAAAAAATTGCGGAGATGGATGACGGTGCAGAAAAGGACAAGTTGGTAAAAGAAGTGAAAGAGGCCGCCGCCAAAGTTGGATTTACAGAAGAATGGTATGACGATTATTACACTCGCATTACCGGAGATTCCAATGTTACTGCTGGGCATTTCTTTGAATGGCTTGGAAGCTCGTTAGATGCTGGTATAGCGCAATTCAATTATTTTGCCGCAAGCACGGCCAATGCGATTCTCGGCGGTGCGTTGAGTAGTTTAGGATGGAAAGACAACTTCCTTTCCGGGGCGGCGCAGTATTACAAAGAGGGTGCTGGCGTATACGCCCTTGAGGCGAAAGAAGATCGTGAAAAAATGGGTGTAACCGGTGGCGGGTGGGAGTTTGCCGAAGAAGGATTAAAGGCCGCCGGAGCCCAAATCCCCGATATGCTGTTGATGCTTGCTACTAAAGGTATGTCCAAAGCGGCCAGCACAGGCTCAAAGGCTTTGGCGGCAACGGCGGCGTATGAATCCGGCACGATTCTTACAAAAGCAGGAATAACAGCCCAAACGATGTTGAAAAATCCGCAGTTTTGGACTTCTTTTATGAGAACATACGGAACTGACTACGAAGAAGCCAAAGAACTCGGTGCGGATGACCTTACGGCTCGTTTCGGCGCATTGTTCTCATCAATGGTTAATGCCGGAATTGAAATTGGTTTTACTGGCGAAAGCGGTTGGCAGGGGTTTGCGACTAAAGACAAGAAAAAATTATACGATTGGGTCAATTCAATGCTGGAGGAAGGCAACGAAGAAGTGTTGCAAGGCATTGTAAGTAGAATGACCAATGTCTATGTTTACGGTAGTGAAGAAGACATCCTACAGTTAGACACGATGCTTAAAGAGTATGGGCTTGGTGTTTCTGTCGGTGGCCTTATGAACGGCGGTCAAATTGTTGCGGATGCTGGCGTTACCGGCGTACAAAAGGCAATCAATTACCGTCTTACGGCTGATGAAAAGGCTGTTGTGGAAAAGGAAATTGAAAACCGCATTGCAGAAGCCGAAAAGGACGGCAAGGAACTGACCGACAAGGAAAAGGCCGACATTCGCAAGAGTGTTAGAACGGCTTTAGAGCGTGGCGAGATTTCCACGGAAATAATTGAGGAAGTGCTGGGCGATGATGCCTACACCGCCTACAAGGAAACCGTGGACAGCGAAAATGCGCTTATTGATGAGTATAATGCGATGGGCGAAGAGGAACTTGTCACCCCTGCAAAGCAAGCCCGGTATGCGGAACTTGAAGCGAAGGTTAAGGAATTACTGAAAGAAGATTCCACACGGTCTGAACTGCAAAAGCAGTTAAGCGACCAAGTTTTTGGACGGGTGAAAAACAGCCGCCTTGCCGAGAGTTATTATGAGCGGTCTAATAGAGGCAAGGCATACGAAGCGGATTTGTCGCAGTACGATGAAAAACAGCAGAAGGTTATCAAAGCCGCTATTGATAGCGGTATCTTGAATAATACAAGAAGGGCGCACGAATTTGTGGATTTGGTTGCAAGAATCTCCGCAGATAAGGGTGTCCTTTTTGATTTCACGAATAATGATAGCCTTAAAAAGAGCAGTTTTGCTATTGACGGGGTGCAAGTCAACGGTCTTGTGACGAAGGATGGCAACATTATTATCAATGTGGATTCCTCTAAGGCAGTTAATTCCGTTGTCGGTCACGAAATTACCCATATCCTTGAAGGTACAGAACTGTACGGCGAATTGGAAACCGCTTTAGTAGAGTACGCCAAGACAAAGAAGGACTACCAGGGGCGGCTGGATTATCTCACCGAACTGTACAAGGGCAAAAAGGGCTATGAGGAAGATTTTGAAGTCAAGGTAAATAAGGAACTTGTAGCGGATTTGGTAGGCGACTATCTCTTTACCGATGAAGCGTTTATTTCCCGTCTGTCTACGGAGCATAGGAATGTGTTCCAAAAGGTATACGATGAAATCAAGTATCTGTGCAAGATTGCTACGGCTGGGAGTAAAGAAGCCATCCAACTGGAAAAGGTAAAGAAGGCCTTTGAGAATGCGTACAAGGCGGAAACAAAAAACACCGCCACAGATGGCGGTGTGAGGTATTCGTTGGGAATGGATATGTCCGAAACAGAGCGTTACAACGAACTGAAAGACAAAACGCTGTATGTAGTGGAAAGCACCGACCAAACGCAGTACCAAGCCAAGTTGGATAGCATTGATGCTATGCCGCCTAAAGCAAAGAGCAAGGTGGAAGACAAGATATATGCGCTGGCCGAAGAATTGGGCATTCTGCGCAAGCCGATGACAACGCCGGAAATCAAGTTTGATTTTCAGATCAGCAAAAATAACGGCTTAAAAAAGAGCCTTAATAACCAACTTGATTACGGTGGAAGTTATGGGGATTTTGCGAGGGCGCTTATCAACTTGGACAAGATTATTCCAAACGCCGTTCTAATTGATGCGTATACAAAAGACCGATACGCAGACACATCAAGAGCAAACGCCCGATTTGAAGGCGGATATGTCTTACTTGGGGCTTTCCAAGATAGTGAGAATATTATCCCGGTCAAGTTGACAATAAAAAAAGATGCAGGCTATGCTGGCAATCTGTATGTTGTTGTTGCTATGACAAAAATAAAAAGAACCAGCGTCCTGGGGAGTGAGGGAACAACCCCTGATGGGGCTGAACAGTCACTTCCTGATACTGGTTCCATATACAGTTTACAGCAGATTATCGCCAATGTCAATACGGCAGATGGAGATTTTTTGAAATATTTGCCGGATGGCTTCTTGTCCGAAGAGCAGATAAAGGCAAAGCAGAAGGCCATAGACAAGCAAAATAAGAAAACGGCAAAGTATTCCCTTTCAGCAGAAACCGACACCGCCTATATGGATGCTGTCAACCGTGGGGACACGGCAACGGCGCAGAAGATGGTGGATGATGCGGCGAAAAATGCCGGGTATACGCAGAAAAAGTTTCACGAAACCAAGGAAGAAAACATCATCCATATTTTTGATCTTGGGCTTAACACAAACGCTTCTGCCGACTATGGAACGCCATTTGGCATTTTCACAAAAAGCCATAACCGCTCTGTCGGTCTTGGCGGCAAACAGATGGGGCTTTATGTTAAGGCGGAAAACACCTTCAAATTAAAAGACAGAACGGAAATTGCGCAGAAACTTCCTCCCGAATACTCTGAATTGGTTGACACCATCAATGCGATTGACGAAGAGTACAGCGAAAAGACGGAAGGGCTTGATGACGATTTCTTGTTCGCCTTTGATGATTGGCTTAACGAAAATGACCCCGATGACAAGATGCGTGAGGCGTGGGATGTAACAAAAACCATAGAAGAGCAGTTTGGCGATGTTGTGCCGCAGGAAATCATTGACCTTGAACGCAAATACACAAGCACGATGGCCGAATGGAAAGCGAAAACCGACAAGGCGATTCTTGATGCGAAAGAGTGGATTACAAAATGGTTGCGTGACAACGGCTATGATTCTATGGAATTAGAGTTTGACAATGGCGTTGGTGGCCGTGTGACGGATGCGTTAATTGTATTAGACCCAAACCAAGTCAAATCTTCCGACCCCGTGACCTACGATGACAATGGTAATGTTATTCCTTTGTCGGAGCGGTTTAATGCGGAGAACAATGACATTCGCTACTCTCTTTCCAGCCAAGGCGAAACGCCCAAGACCTACGGCGATTACAACATCTACGGCAAGGATATTTCTCTGCCGCAGACCACGCAGGAAGCCGAGATTGCCCCCGTGCAGGAAACCGAAGCACCCGTTGCTCCTTCTGCTAATGGCGAGGATATGATAAGCGCATTGTGGGACGAGGAATTTAAACTGCAAGGGTATGACCCGGAAGCGGAGAACTATGCTCCTGCCACCGAGGCAGAGGCAAACGCCGTAGCGAAGAAGAACTTGTCCACCATTAGGGATGCGGATGCGCCGGCAGAGGTTGAAACGCAGTATGACGAAATGCCCGACACCACGGCTATTGACGATAAGGCGTTGGGAAGAATCGGCAAAGCCCTTAAAAATGTGCTTGGGCTGGATGCGAAAGAAGTTAGAGAGATTCAAGAGGTAGTGCAGAAATACAGCACCACCGAATACCCAGACAAAGCCGAACTGTTTGACGAGATCAAGCGGAATTTCGGTGAAAGAACCTGGGACGAGCGCAACGATGAACTCGCAGAGGTAAAGCAAACCATAAGAGGTTATCGTATCAATGTATCGCCGCATATCAAGGGTGACATTACCGATTACAGAGCATTTATGCGTAGCAACTTTGGCAAGATAAAATTCTCCAATGATGGCTTACCCGTTGATACGGCGTATATGGAATTATCCTCTATGTACCCGGCATATTTCCCGGAGGAAATAGAGAACGCCACGGAGCAACTTCTGCGTATTGCCGAGGTAGCAAACGAGGATATGTACACCGAGCAATCGTATACGCTGGACGATGAAGACATCCAGCAAGCGGTGGATGTTATTCTTGGCGAGGTTGCCAGTTACAAGGAAAGCCAAGTGGAGCAGGGCGCAGAAGCCGACAGACAAGCGGCCTTTAAGCACATTGAGGACATCGGGCCAGTAGCGGAAACTGTTGCTAACAGCACACCCCTTCGGGCTGCCAAAACAGACCGTGTAACACAAGCGGTCGTTGAAGCGATCAAGCCGAAGGTGGAGAAACAGCAGAGGATGGCGAGAGCAACAGCGGAAGAGCAAGCGAGAGCCGAGGTTATGACGGAAACGCCGGATGTTAAATCCAAAAAGCGTGGGCTGTGGTCAAGGTTTAAGGAAGGCGTACTTGACAAGGGTATGGTGTTTGAGAGCCTATCCAAAAAGACCAAAAACCGCAGACTTGAAGCCCGTTGGAACTCTATTCGCTATGCGGAGAGAAACGCACAGCGTTTTATTGAGAACGGCAGGGCGGATGTTTCGTCGCTTAACTCTATCCGTGAAAGTGTTGAGAAAACCGGGAAAACCAAACAATTCTATGAATATCTGTACCACAAGCACAATATTGACAGAATGACTTTGGAAGAACGGTATGAGGATGTGCAGAATAAGCCCGTATTTGGCAAATCCGTTACGGCGGATGTGTCAAGGGAAACGGTGGCGAAACTGGAAGCGGCAAACCCGGAATTTGCGGAGTATGCGCAAGAGGTTTACGGCTATATGTCGTATCTGCGTGAAATGCTGGTAGACAACGGTGTTATTTCAAAAGAAACGGCTGATTTGTGGGCGGAAATGTACCCAAGTTATGTGCCTATTCACAGAAAAGGCGACACGGGGCTGAATATCAATGTGCCGCTTGATACTGGCAGAACGGGCATTAACGCTCCTATCAAGAGAGCAACGGGCGGTAGCCGTGACATTCTTCCTCTGTTTGACACTATGGGACAGCGTACTATACAGACCTTCAAGGCAGTTGCTAAGAATCGCTTTGGCGTGGAACTGAAAGACACGCTGGGGACTACCATTGAAAGCGGCGCAGTAGGCGTAGACGAAGCCATTGACAGCATTGACACGCAGGACGGATTGCTCCAAGAGGGCAAGAACGGCAACGCTCCTACTTTCACGGTCTTTGAAAACGGCGAAAAAGTAACCTTTGAGATTACCGAGGAAATGTACGATGCTATGAAGCCGGTAAGCGATTCTATGGCATACACCAACAAGGTAGCCAATGCGATCAGTAATTTCCGCCGGGGAACTTTGACCGAGTATAACCCGTGGTTTTTGCTGAAAAACGCCGTCAAGGATGTGCAGGATGTTCTTATCAACTCCCAACACGCCGCAAAAACTTATGCCAATTTGCCTTCTGCCTTCAAAGAACTGGTAACGAAGGGGAAATGGTATCAAGAGTATATGGACAACGGCGGTGAGCAAAACTCCTACTTTGACAATGAAACCGGCACATTCAAGAAGGACAACAAGGCGTTGGACATTGTTAAAAAGGTTACGGGGCTTCACGCTATCAGTAAGGCGAATGACTTTGTGGAAATGATACCCCGACTTGCGGAGTATATGGCAAGCCGGAAATCCGGGCAGGACATTGATGTGTCTATGCTTGATGCGGCGAGAGTGACCACGAACTTTGCCGCCGGTGGCGATTTGACGAAATGGGCTAACCGAAACGGCTTTACATTCCTTAACGCTTCTGTACAAGGTGCTGTCCAGCAAGTGCGTAATTTCCAAGAAGCCAAAATGAACGGCGTTAAGGGCGTAGGTGTGTTGGCGGCCAAATTCCTTGTAGCCGGTGTACCTGCGCTTATTCTCAATCACATTATGTGGGATGATGACGAGGAATACGAAGAACTGTCCGACTATGTGAAACAGAACTATTACATTGTTGGCAAGTACAACGATGGCCAGTTTGTTAGAATCCCCAAGGGCCGTATGGTGGCTGTCATTCAGAACGGCTTTGAGCAGATGGAGAACTTAATCACCGGCAATGACGAGGCAGACCTTGCCGCTTTTGCAGACCTGCTTTTGTCTAACCTTGCGCCGAACAATCCCATAGACAATAACATCCTTTCACCCATTGTCCAGGTTGCAAACAATGAAACTTGGTACGGAGAGGATTTAGTGCCTACAAGATTGCAGGATGTCCCGGCGGCAGAGCAGTACGATGAAAGCACCGATGCTATCAGTAGATGGATGGGCGAAACCTTTGATATTAGCCCGATAAAAGCCAATTACTTGATAGATCAGTATAGCGGTGTTATCGGTGACACCTTCTTGCCGATGCTCACGCCGGAAGCGGAAAGCGGCGATAATTCCCTTGCCGGGAATATGATTGCGCCGTTAAAGGATATGTTCTCCACCGATAGCGTGATGAACAATCAAAATGTTTCGGACTTCTATGACAAGGTGGACGAATTGACCGTTAATGCTAACGGTAGCCAGGCCACGGATGAAGATGTACTTATGAGCAAGTATATGAACTCCGTAAGCGCAGACCTCGGCAAACTGTATCAGCAGAAGCGTGAAATCCAAAGTAGCGACCTTGCCGACGATGTGAAGTATGAGCGAGTGCGTGACATCCAGAGGAAGATTGACGAAATGGCAAAGGAAAGCCTTGCTACCTATGAGGATGTGTCTATCACCGGCAAATATGCTACGGTGGGCGACTTGCATTATAGGTGGTATGAGCCGGGCGAGGATTCCAGCCAAGAGCCGGGATGGCGGAAACTTACCGATGACCAAGTGGCGAAGCAGAACGAGGTTACAAGCGCATTAGGAATTACCCCGGCGCAATATTGGGGTAACAAGGACGAGTACGATATGATGCACAAATATCCCGAAAAGTACGCCGTCCTGCAAGAGCAAGGTATCTCCGTTGAAGAATACAAGGACAATTACGAAGATTCGGCCTTTATCTACACGGATGATTTCTCTTGGGCGAGTGATAACCCCGGTAAGTATGCCATATCCAAAGCCGTCTGCGGTGATGTTATCCAATACCGCCAGCATACAAGCGCAATAAACGAACTTGAGGCGGACAAGGATGCAAGCGGTAAAACCATTAGCGGCTCCAAGAAGAAAAAGGTGGCAAATTATATCTTCAACGAAACCGACCTTGACTATGGCCAGCAAATCATTCTGTATCGCAGTATGTATGACAGCAAGGATGACAAGGCCAAGTATAACCGTTCAATCGTGGAGTATCTTGACAGCCGTGATGATATTTCGTGGGACGAAATGAAGACCATCTTGGAAGAGTTGGATTTCACCGTCTACGATGACGGCAGAATTACTTGGTAAGGAGTGAAGCGTATGGCTAATTTGAGCAAGCAAGATCGGCAGGGGGTGCGCACCCCTGCCGATATTGAGCGCAAGTACAATTTCGGCAAAAGTTTTGCGGAGGTTACGGGCATTGCCACCGATGCCCGTACCGCCGCAGAACAAGCGCAAAAGGCTACGGAAAAACTGGATGCCACCCTAACCCCGGAAGAACTGTTTAACCGCCTAACCAACAACGGGCAAGCGCAAGGGCTGTTTCGGGACGATAAGGGGCAAATCTACATCAATGCGGAGTACATTGTGGCTATTGCGGAAATGTTTGCAAAAGACATTACAATGTCCGGCACATTGACCAACACCGTGGATGCGTTTTTAGAGCCGGGGCAGGAAGAAATTGAGGTTATGCAAAATCACATCCTCGGCAATGTCACTATTCCGGCTACGCTGATACCGTCCTATGACTTTAACAATGACGGCGCAGTAACGGCGGTAGACTTGCGTATGGCGCAAAAGGCTATGATGGGTACTGCTTCGCTTGCGGAGTGGGCGGGGGCAAAGAAAACCACCGTAACACTAACCATTGACCTATCCGACCCCGAAAGAGCAATTACAATCACCGGCACGAATATGTGGGGCAGAGAAATCAATGAGTATGTCGGTGCAAACGGCACATCGTTACGGCATAGGGAATCCGCTGATTATGTTGTTGAGGAAGGTACAGAAACTTCCGGCGGTGCAGATTGGCGGTATCGCAAGTGGAATAGTGGATATGTGGAACTTTGGGCGGTATCACAGCATACTCACCCGGCGAATAGCGGCACGGAGCAAATAGTATGTACAATCACATATCCGTTTATGGTGCGTAGCCCTATATGCTTCTGTCAAGGCGCAGGGTACACTTGGAACTTGGCAAGGCCCATATACATTCAAGCCTTTGGCACAAGTTTGACTATGTACCTATATCCGAGGACGGATATGGCTGGGAGCATATATACCGTTAATACGCAAATCGTAGGTTACTGGAAATAAAGGGGGGCTAAACAATGGAGATTAAAAACGAACATCGTCTAACCGAGGTAGAGGAAAGAGCAAAATCTAACTCTCATCGGCTGGACGAGGTTGAAAAGCGGCAAGCAAATCTTGAAGAACTGACAAGTACGGTGAAGGTGCTTGCTGTCCGTGAGGAATCCGTTGAAGCAGATGTAAAGGAAATCAAAACCGATGTAAAGACCTTAAGCGAAAAGCCGGGGAAACGCTGGGACAATCTCGTTGACAAGATTGTTTGGGCTGTTGCCGCCGCCCTTATCGCTTTTATTTTGGCCAAAATTGGACTTTAAGAAAGGATGTTGTCTTATGAAAAACTGGAAATCTTGGATTAAGTGTGCTGGTGTCCGTGCTGTCAAGACCTTTGCCCAGGCCGCCGTTGGTGCTATCGGTGGTGCGGCCTTGTTTGGAGAGGTTGATTGGCTGATGGTAGGCTCTGCGGCGTTGCTGGCGGCGGTGCTTTCTCTGCTTACCAGCGTTGCCGGTCTGCCCGAAGTAGAGAAGGATGGTGAATGATTATGGCTAAGGTATATCTTTCTGCGGCGGCTCACGCCACCGACAATGCGACTAAATGTCCCGTAAAGTGTGGCGAGAATGTGCATTGCAATCAGTATATGGACATCGTGGAACAGCGATTGAAGGCGATGGGCTTTGAGGTTAAGCGTGGCGACAAGAGCAAGACCGGCGGCCCTGCTTTGCAGAATCGTGTAGCCGAGGCAAACAAGTGGGAGGCTGACATTTACTATGTAGCCCATACCAATGCCGGCGGTGGCCGTTATTCTATGACTATGTGCTGGCCCGATTCCGAAAGCGTGGCAAAGGCGAATGTGATTCACAAGTACCGCAAGTGTATGGCCACGCATAAGGTTGTGTCCAATAATACTCTTTATGAGATCAAGCAGACGGCTATGACTTGTCTGTACGATGAACTGTTTTTCCACGATAACGCTTCGGATTGTGCTTGGTTTCACAACGGCGGTATGAAGAAACTGGCAGAGGAAACTGTCCGTGCGCTGTGCGAACTGTGCGGCGTTAAGTATATTCCGCTTACCGTCAAGACGGAGCAGAAGGTGGAGGAGCCGAAAGTGCCGAAGGCTGGCGATACCGTCACGCTGAACAAGGGCAAGTTGTATCTGTCCAGCACGGGCAATACGGCTGTCACCCGTACCGGGACTTTCTATCTGTATGACGGACAGAAAATCAACGGCCGTTATCGTGTCACTAACAAGACCAGCAGAGTAGGCAAAAAGCCGCTTGTGCTGAATGTGTCCGGCTGGGTCGTGCTGTGACCTATAAGACCTTAACGCTTTGGGGGTAATTTCGTTGCTTATCCGCAAGGTAGTGAAAGTATATAGGAAAATCTAAAACGCCTAAAAAGGGCAAAATAAACAGAATTAGGGGGAGTAGGCTAAATGCTTACTCCCCCTCTTTTTTTGTTATCCTTTGATATTATCCAATAACTCGCTGATAATATACGCCTTTAACAATGTGGCGTGGGCTTGTGCCATATCCTTTGCATCCTTTGCGGCATCGTGCAATTCAATGGCTTCATCCATTTCCGCTTGTAGATAGGCGATAATCTCTTGTGCTGTTTTCAATTTGTTCACATCCTAATAATATTTTTGTGGTATGGTAACAATAAAGCGTGTAGGTTTATACCATATAGGGACACTTGATAAGTCCAGCGTACCTATATGGTACAGTAGGCAAAGCCCGCCCCATCAAGGATTGAGCATTGCCCCCCCTTTTAGAACTTCCAATGAATTATGATGTTTTCTTCGTCAATCTCAATGTAGTAAAGCAGAGATTTAATGATGTTTCGTTTGTCTTCAAGCGGTAAATCGTCTTTCATCAATGCGGCAACGCTTCTGATCTGCTCTTCTGTCATAATGTCATTTTTGTCCGGCACATTCATTGAATCTAATTCTTTTGTCAGCGCAATTTTTCTTCCGTTCAATTCGGATACTTTCTCGGAAATCACATCCAAATCAATACTTCCAAGCGCATACAAATCCATCATTTTTGAAATCTGCTCGTCAATCTTTGCGATTTCAAGATTGATGGCTTTTATTTTTTCTCCAACATCACTTACTGGACGGGTTTCTCTTACTTGCTCAATTCTGCTTGGGTCAACCGCCAATTTTCGGATTTCCCCTAATACGATTGCTTCTAATTCCTCTGCACGATAGTTGGTGTTTTGGCAATTTGGGTCTTTAATCATTTTCTTTACTTTCTTACATCTTGAATAGCAACAGTAATACAAAAGCCCTCGCCCGTTATTTTGCCGTGCATATTTGCCGCCGCAATGCTTACAGTAGAGGAAACCGCCCAAGAGCGATTTATGCGGTTTATATGTCGCCCCGTACTTTTCTTTCCGCTCGTTCATAATGACTTGAATCGCATCAAATGTCTTTTGGTCAAGGATGGGATCGTGGATTCCTTTGTACCACTTATCCCGATTTTTTATCATCCCGATGTTGACGGGATTAGAAAGCACCCTGCGGATTGTCTTTGCGCTCCATTCGCCGTGTTTGTGTCGGTAGCCCTTATCTGTGACAATTGTTGCGATTGTTCGTACTGGCGTTCCCTTCAAGAATAGATCGGCAATCTCTTTAATCTGCATTACCTCATATTCGTTAGGGAACAAAAGGCCGCCTCTGTAATCGTACCCAATAGGAATCCATTTTGACCCGTGCCATTTTCCTTCTTGCGCCCTGCTGTCCTTGCCCATCATCGTCCTTTCCTTGATTTTTTCCCGTTCCAATTGGGCGAAAACCGCCAACACGCCAAGAATGGCTTTGCCGAATGGCGTTGATGTGTCAAAGTTTTCTGTCATTGATGTGAAGCCTACGCCGTGCTTGTCAAATACATCCTCAATCAAATACAGCGTATCTTTTTGGCTACGGGATAGGCGGTCTAACTTATATACAAGCACCATATCCAGTTTTCCGCCCTCTACATCCTTAATCAAATCTTGTAGCCCCGGTCTTTCCATATTAGAGCCGGTGAATCCGCTGTCGGTGTAAATCTTATACACCATCCAATCCCTTGATTCACAATACTTCTTCATTCTGTCAATTTGTTCAGGTATTGAATAATTATCTTCTTGTTCGTGTCCGCTGACACGGGGGTATAATCCTACTCTCATTCCTTCATCTCCTTTTGTGTGGTATCGTGCTGTCGTGCCGGAAAACTTTTACGGCATCACCCCCTTTAATTTGATTAGAATTATGAAAGAGTACTCTGCTGTAATTCTTCAACGGTTTCAAGGTATTTCGCTTGTATTATCGCTTCCAGATTGCTTTCGGTTTCGGCCATTTCCTCTTGGGCTTTCTTCTTTTCGTCTTCAAATTCGGAGATTGTTCTATCAATTGAAGCAATATTATTTCTGTACGCATTATACAAAGAGGCTTCCATAGTTGCTATGGGAATAAACTCGTGCTTAAACCGCTCATACAAGGCTTCAATGTCTTTTTCGCACTGTTCTTCTATCGCTTGTTTTTGTGCTTCTTGTGTAGCGATCTTTGCATCTATATCAGCAATGTACTCCAACTGTATGGCTCTGTACTGGTTATACCATTCTATAACTATGGCGGAAACATTTCTGTATACCATATCCTTTTCACTTTGCGTTAGGGTGCGTGTGGTTTTCCTTGCCGTTGCGGTGGTTTCTCTCCTTGTGCTGGTGGTATGCTTGCTCGGCAAGGTGACACTACCCGTATAGGCGGTAAACCAAGTACGCTCCTTTGTTGTTGTGGTTGTAGTCTTTTTCGCCGTTGTTGTGGTTGTTGCGCCTGCGGTTGCTGGTTGCCCTAACAATTCCGACAATCGCTGTCCCCAATAATCATCCGTGGCCGCATCGGTCGTTTGCGTGGTGCTTGTGCTTTGCGTTGTGTCAACGGTCGGCATTTCTACCATATCAACAATAAGCACGGTGAAAGTGGCGACAAAGGCAAGTAGGCCGAGTATGCCACTAACTATAAGCAACGCCTTTTTCATACAAATACCTTCCTTCTTTACTCGTTACCGTGATTGCCACGCTTTTAACTGTTCTTTTAGGAAAACAATCTGCTCTTGATACTCTTGACGGATTGCCCGTATATCGTTGCGGTGTTGTTCGTCAATGTTGGCCATCCGCTCTTGTAACGCCGTGTATTTTTCCTCTATCTCTGTCAGCATTTGCGATTGCTGTTCAAACTGTTCCTTTTGCCGCAATTCTCTTTCAACTTGTTCCGTGCAGGAAAATTCATCCGTTGTGCCGCCAATCAAGGCGATCAAGATATTTCTAATGGTAGAATACTTGCAATCTTCCTCTCCGGCTTTGATGCGGTTTATTGTTCCAATCGGCACATTGCTTTTTTCTGCAAGTGTGTGGTTTGTCCATTCAAGATACTTTTGCCTTTTTCCGCACCATTGCAATAGATTAGAAAAAGGAAGAAGCATAAGGTTAGGTACACAACTTTCGCCCATTTTGTTGCATTTGATACACTTTTCAAACATTTTTAATTCTCCTATAATTCACTTGTGATAATACATTTTCATAAATGATAAACTGATGTGATAAAGTGATAATAAAGTATCACTTCTGCTTATTGAAAATAAGCCTTGCGAATGATAGGATAAATACGGGTCAGATATGACCTATCATTCACTTGTGTGGTGTGGGGATGTTTGGTTGCCGCCGGGCATCCTCACGCCATATCCTAAAAGATTGTTTCTTTCCATTGTCCGTTTTATAGGACGGAGGAAGGCGTACAATAACAACAGACGAACAAATGTTCTTTTTCCAAGTTTTGTAGATTGTCAGACAATTTGCTATTGTTGTAAAATGTTTACGGGAACGCTCGTTCCCTGCTCCGGATTTAAGAAAGGATGTTGCCCCGTGAAAGAACAGTACCTTGCCGAAATCAACAAACTGTTAGACACCTGCGAAGATTTAGCATTGCTTGATCTCATCCACAATTTACTTTTGAAGAGCCCACGCCATTTGCTTGATGGCTGATTGCTTTTCGGCATCCAACTTCATTAAACATTCTACCAAAGAGAAAAATTCGCTATCAGTACGCATTTTGATAACGGCATCTGTTATGATGTCGTTATTTTTTTGCACTTCTTCCCAAT
>JAEIGA010003147.1_pt1 | contig 25985 bp, 25 predicted proteins | sample 9270691 | NCBI WGS metagenome assembly JAEIGA01 (sample SAMN17057246, study PRJNA624740) | gut metagenome | biome: biome; isolation source: fecal sample | host: Bos grunniens | place: China: Xizang | collected 2019
GTGGTTTTAAGAAGTGAAAACGACGTAGGTTTTGTTCCGGTTGTTGCTCTTAACGTTAAAGGGAAGAAAAGCGAGGAAGTAGCGGAAAGTTTAAATTCTTTCGGAATAGCGGTCAGAGGAGGATATCACTGCGCCCCGCTTGCCCATAGAGCGCTTGGCACTATAGACGGCGGTGCGGTAAGGGTTTCACCCGGTATTTTAAACCGTTTTTCCGATATGGAATATCTTAAAAAAGCAATATTTTCTATATCACATTAAAATTGTATATTAAATATATAAAAATTATTAAAAAAGTGGTTGATTAGTAAGTTTTTGTGTGTTAGAATAAAAAAGTAATGATTTGCTAAAAGGTAGTGATGGTGTGAGCGCTTTTTTTGATGCTATAAGAACTCTTTGGAGTCAACTTATATATGCGGTATCTCATATATCGGTTTTTGACGTGATAGATATTATCATAATTGCCTACATCATTTTTAAGGCTATACAGTTTCTTACCGAAAGTCGCGGAGGTCAGCTTGTAAAAGGTCTTATTATCCTTTTCGGTGCTTATCTTATTTCTAGCTGGTTCGGTCTTGTGACGGTACATTGGTTACTTCGCAGGGTTATGGAATGGGGTGTTATTGCTCTCGCCGTTATTTTTCAGCCTGAAATCAGACGTGCGCTTGAAAGAATCGGACGCAGTAAACTCGGTCAGCTTGGCCTTGCGGGAAGAACCGACGAGGAACAACTCAAGGCTTCCATTGACAGTATTTGTATGGCTGTTCAAAGTATGCACGACCAAAAAATAGGCGCATTAATCGTTTTTGAAAGAACCACCTCTCTCGGTGATATAATAAATACGGGAACCATTATAAAAGCGCAGAGTTCTTCACAAATGGTCGGCAATATATTCTATCCAAAATCCCCGCTTCACGACGGCGCCTTAATCGTTCGTAACGGTAAGCTTTACGCCGCAGGTTGTATATTGCCCTTAACTTCCAATTCTAATCTTAATTCACAGCTTGGCACAAGACATCGTGCCGCTATCGGTATGAGTGAGGTTTCGGATGCTATAATTATAGTCGTTTCCGAAGAAACGGGTAAAATCTCATTGGTTCAAAACGGTACCATTGAGCGTGGCTACGATCAGATTCGTCTTCGTGAAGAACTTTACCGTTCTTTGCTTCAGGATGAACAGGAACACGCAGAAGACGGACTTTTCTTTAAAATTAAATCCTTCATTGACAGAATAAAGCCTGCTAAGAAAGAGGAGGAAAAGAATGATGAAAAATAAAAACTTTTCCTTTAGAAAACTCTTTTCAAACAAACGCTTCAGCGTTATTTTTTCGGTAGTTGCGGCATTTGTTTTCTGGCTTGCGATTACTATTGACCAGACCGAAGTTATAAACAAATCCTTCGCCAATATTTCGGTGAATATAACTACCGAAGGCAGTTTTGCCGGCGATATGGGATTAGAGGTTATTAAAATCGAAAACGAGAAAAACGCAACCGTTACGGCTTACGGCCCCAATTCATCGGTCAGCGCAATAGAGGTTTCCGATATTCTTATTACCGCTGATTTAAGCGAGGTTACGGGAGCGGGAAGTTATACTATTCCACTTAGTGTAACCACTACCTCTAAAACGACGGGTATAACCTTTGACGTTTCGCCAAAAACGGTAAATATAACCTTTGACTTTGTGGATACCAAGGAGTTCGAAGTGGTGCCCGTTGCAAAGGAAATTTCTCTCAACTCAAAACTTAACACCAGTTTCTTTAAGGGCGAACCCGTTATTAACTCTGCTGAATTTACAAAAATCGTTGTAAAGGGCCCAAGAGCCGATATGAAGCTTTTGAACCGTGTGGAAGCGGTTGTTACTTCAAGCGATACCATTAAAGAAAGCAAAACCTATGAAGCGGGAATTGTTCTTTATGATGAAAGCGGAAAGATTCTTGATAATTCAAAATATACCTTGCCTTTCGAAACGGTAAAGGTTACCGTTCCGGTATATAAAGAAAGAACAGTTTCTATTGCTCCTACCTTCAGCAACGAGGACGTAAAAGGTGAAGGAAACTCGAAACTTAAGGGTATGTCACTATCTAAGGTTACCGTTTACGGTCTTCCCGATATTGTAGATGACCTTGATAATATAAAGCTTACTCCTATTGACTACAGAGAATACAAAGCGGGAAAATTGATTTTCGAAACTAAACTTTCGATACCCGACGGAATTTATCTGAAAAAAGAAGTCGGAAATATTACCGTCACCTTAAATTAAATAGCAAAAAGGGCTTTTAGTAAAAGCCCTTTTGTCATTTTCTCTCTATCGGCATAGAATGTATAGAGGTGTCGATATGAGCGAAATTATAGTTGTTTTTATTTTTCTTTTCTTTGCCGTTTGCGGAGTTAGTACCGTTTGCGCTAAAATATGGCTTTTTCTTATGCGTCCCCATAAAAGAAGAAACAACGTTTCGGTGGTGCGAATCGACGGTGATGAAAATGAAGAAAATTTATTTTACTTTATTGAAAAGTACCGTTGGTACGGTAGGGATTATGCCGATTATATTATCTTTGTAACCGATTCTAAAATCAGTGAAAGAGCATCCCTTTACATAAACGAGCATAAAAATATTTATTGTGTCAAGGAAGAAAAATTAAAGGAATTACTAAAAAAACTAACGGAGGAAGAGTATGAGCGAGGTTAGTGAAAAAACCGAACAACTTAAAGGTATTATACAAAGAGTTACCTTTCATAACGAAAACAACGGCTATACCGTCGCTCAGCTTAATATGGGCGGCGAAGAAATAACGGTTGTAGGGAATATGCCCTTTGTCACTCACGGGGACGACGTTACCGTTTACGGTGAATATACCGTTCATCCCGTGTACGGACAGCAGTTTAAGGTTAGTACCATGGAAAAGAATATGCCCACCGATTCGGCTTCCTTGCTTCGTTATCTTTCTACGGGAGCAATAAAGGGAATAGGACCTTCCACTGCAAGAAAAATAGTTGAAACCTTCAGAGAAGACACTATAGAGGTTCTCGAAAAAACTCCCGAAAAACTGGCGCAGATTAGCGGTATTTCTCTTGCTAAGGCTAAGAGCATAGGCGAAGAATTTGCTAAACAATTCGGGGTAAGGGAGGTAATGCTTTTACTTGCCCGATTTAAAATTTCAACCGAAGATAGTATTAAAGCCTATAAAGCACTCGGGGCAGACGCCGTAAACAAGATAAAGGCAAATCCCTATCTTTTGTGCGGCGAAAAGATAGATTTTTCTTTCGAAAAAGCAGAAGACGTGGCGGAATACTATAATATACCGAACGATGATATTTTAAGGGTGTGCGCAGGGGTAGAGTACGTTCTGCGCAAAAATTCCTATAACGGACATACCTGTCTGCCGAGAGAAAAACTTGTCAGCGTTGCGGCTGAACTTCTCGGTGTGTCTAAGGATACGGTAGAACAGTCTATTGATAAATTAATTGAAGAATTAAGACTGCGTTATACTTTGGTGGAAAATTATGAATTTGTCGCTCTTCCCGCTTTTTATAACGGGGAAGAATACATAGCAACCAAACTTACAGTTATGGCTTCGAGAAGAATGAATGCCTTTGTTGACGACAGAGAAATCACTTTTCTTGAACAAACTATGGGTATTACCTTTGACGAAAAGCAAAGACAGGCGGTTAAAACTTCGCTTGAAAACAGTATAACCCTTCTTACAGGTGGCCCCGGTACCGGTAAGACTACCACCCTTAAGGCTATGATAGAAATGTTCAGCCACAGAGATATGGAAATTGAACTTGCCGCTCCTACAGGCAGAGCTGCCAAACGAATGAGCGAGGTTACGGGACGGGAAGCAAAGACTTTACATAGGCTACTTGAGGTTGAATGGACCGATGAAGAAAAGCCCAGATTTGCCAGAAACGAAAGAAATCCGCTTGAATGTGAAGTTCTCATTTTAGACGAGGTTTCTATGGTTGATACTCTTCTTTTTGAAAGTCTTTTAAGAGCGTTGCCTCTTAATACAAGACTTATTCTGGTAGGGGACAGCGATCAGCTTCCAAGCGTTTCGGCGGGTAACGTTCTCGGCGATATCATAGACAGCGATAAATTTAACGTTGTAAGACTTGATAAGGTCTTTCGTCAGGCGCAGGAAAGCGCTATTATACGTACTGCCCACGATATAATAGAGGACAGAATTCCCGATATTACAGTTAAAGATTCGGATTTCTTTTTTATGAAACGGATAAACGGTGATGAAACCGTAAAAACCCTTTGCGATTTATATATTGAGCGTTTGCCCACTGCTTACGGCTTTGAACCGCTAAGGGATATTCAGGTGCTTTGTCCGTCCAGAAAAATGGCGCTTGGCACGGTTAATCTTAATAACGTGCTTCAGGACCTTCTTAATCCTAAAAAGAAGAATGCTCCCGAAGTTTTCTTTAAAGGCTTTTTCTTAAGAGAAAAGGATAAGGTTATGCAGATTAAGAATAACTACGAACTCGTATGGAAAAAAGACAACGGCGAGGAAGGAACGGGCGTTTTTAACGGCGACGTGGGATACGTTGAAAAAATCGATAACCGTCAGGGTAGCGTTACCGTTAGATTCGAGGATATAACCGTAACTTATCTTACCGAAGAACTTTCTCAAATTGAACTTGCCTATGCCGTTACGGTGCATAAGAGTCAGGGAAGTGAGTACGACTGCGTGATACTTCCGCTTCTGGACGTGCCTATGAAACTAAAATATCGCAATCTTTTATATACTGCAGTTACAAGGGCTAAAAAACTTCTTATAGTAATCGGTGACGGCGAAGTTTTCTTCTCAATGGCTGAAAATAATAAAAAAAGTTTAAGATATACTTTGCTTAAAGAATTTTTAAAGGTGTCTTATGAGTAATAATAAACTTAAGAATTTATTACTTGATTATTTCTTGCCGTCGTACTGCTTTAACTGTAAACTTCCTACCGAAAGAGGTAAAGTGATTTGTGACGAATGTTATTCGCAGATAGAGTTTACACCCGAAAAGAGTTGTATTAAATGCGGTCTGAGTGATAAAAATTGCAGATGCAAATTTTCTGTTTTTCATTTTAATTTTATGGCGGCGCCCTTTTTTAACGACGGTGTTGCCAAGAAGGGACTTTATGCCGTTAAGTTCTTGAATAACTCCATACTTACGGATTTTTATGCCGAGCATATGGTTAAATGCTTTGCAGAAAGAACGGATGAAAGAGATTTTAGTCTTGTGACCTACGTTCCGAGTAACCTTCTGAAAATTTATAAAAGAGGCTATAACCAGTCGTATTTACTTGCCGAAAAAGTAGCCGATATGATGTCGCTTCCCGTAAAGTCAACCCTCAAAAGAAGAATTTTCAGTCATACTCAGCATAAGAGAAGTAAGATGGATGAAAGATTTGAAAACGCATATATGAGCTATAAATCCATAAACAAGGTGAGCGGAAGGGTTCTTTTAATTGATGATATTCAAACAACGGGCGCTTCTCTTGATGCATGCGCCAGAGAACTTTTAAAGGCAGGGGCAGACGAGGTATATTGTCTTACCGCTTTGGTCGGTATTAAAAATTAGTTGAAAAATTAAAAGTTTTTTTATATAATGATTTGTAAGGATTAAGAAAGGAGAGAATACTATGGCTAACGAGATAGGAATTGATTTGGGTTCGTATAAAACGGTTATACATTCCGATTCTAAAACGCTTCTTAATTTACCAAGCGTTGTTACTGTGGATTCCGAAACCTATGCCCCCGTATATTTTGGAGAAAAGGCAAAACAGACCTTGGGCAGAACTCCCGATACGCTGGAATGTATTCATCCTATTCAGCACGGTCTTATTGCCGACTATGATATAGCCGAAGCAATGCTGAAAAATTATATGGAAAAGGTTTTCGGTAAAAACGTAATAAGGCCTAAGGTAGTGGCAACTTTGCCTACCGGTCTTACCGAACTTCAGCATCACTCTCTTTCAAATGCCGTTGAATCTGCAGGAGGCAGAAGCGTTACGGTAGTTGAAGCCCCCATAGCCTTGGCTATCGAACTCGGTGTTGATTTTACCGTTGCTGAAGGCAGTATGATAGTAGATATCGGCGCAGGTACCACCGATATAGCCGTACTTTCTCTTGGCGGAGTCGTTTCTTGTGATTCTTTTAAAACGGCTTCATACGATTTTGATGAAATAATTAAAAATCACGTAAGAAGAAAACGTAATATTGCCATAGGCAGTCTTACCGCAGAAAGTATAAAAATGCAGATAGGCTCGGTTAGTCCGCGTTCCATTGAAATTACTGCAATAGCAAAGGGAAGAAATCTTTTTACGGGACTTCCCGAAGCCTTTGAGGTAACCTCAGGTGAAATATATAAAAAACTTCACGAGAGTGCGCTCACCATATGCAACGCTATCCGTAAGGTTCTTGAAAGCACCGAACCCGATTTGGTTTCCGATATCAAGAAAAAGGGACTTTCCCTTGTGGGCGGCGGTTCTAAAATATTCGGTATGGCTGAACTTATTGCCGACTATACGGGAATAGAGGTTAAAACCGTACCCGATCCCGAACTTACCTTGGTAAAGGGCGCCGCTAAGGCTTTATCCATACCCGGTCTTCTTAAAAATATAAACTATCAGGCTCGTTCTATTAAAGAACTTGAAATTCACTGATAAAAAACACTTGACAGCGCAGTAACGCTGTGATATAATACCGTAGTACAAAAAGAAGAACTTCTCGTTCTCACCCTAAAGTAACGTCTGAAAGGGTCATCAAATTTCTTTTCGAATTGATAATATCATTTCGATATTTTTTGGTGCGTGAACGAGTTTCGTTCACGCTTTTGTTTTTTGGAGGTGCGTAGTATCAGCAGTAAAGAAGTAGCCATCAATGAGGCAATACGAGCTAGTGAAGTTCGTGTAATTGATACCGACGGAAGTCAGCTTGGAATTCTTCCTATCAAGGAAGCAATTGCAGCAGCAGAAGAAAGAGAACTTGACCTTGTTAATATCTCTCCCAATGCCAATCCACCGGTATGTAAGATTATGGATTTCGGTAAGTACCGTTTCGAACAGGCTAAACGCGAAAAAGAAGCAAAGAAAAACCAGAAAACCTTTGACATTAAAGAAGTGCGTCTTGGTCTTACCATTGACACTCACGACTTTGAAACTAAGGGTAATCAGGCAATTCGTTTCTTAAAGAGCGGAGATAAAGTAAAGGTTTCCATCCGTTTCCGTGGCCGTGAACTTGGCCATCCTGAAATCGGTCTTGAAACCATGAAGAGATTTGCTGATTACTGTGAGGAAGCAGCAAGCGTAGAAAAGCCCGCCAAGATGGAAGGCAGAAATATGCTTATGTTCCTTGCGCCGAAAACAAATAAATAAGCAAGATAATTAAAGGGAGGATTTATTATGCCTAAGATCAAAACACACAGCGGTGCTAAGAAGCGTTTTAAACTCACCAAGACCGGTAAGGTTAAACGTGCACACGCATACAAGTCACACATCCTTAACAAGAAAACTACTAAGCGTAAGAGAAATCTTCGCAAGACAGTTGTAGCTGATGTAACAAACGTTGCAGCAGTTAAGAAAATGATTCCTTATAAATAAGGTAAATTGATTGGAGGTTTCTGAACATGGCACGTATTAAAGGTGCGTTGGCAACACGCAAAAGAAGAAAAAAGGTTTTAAAACTTTCTAAAGGTTATTTCGGAGCTAAGTCTAAGCTCTTTAAGACAGCTAAAGAAGCTGTTATGAAATCCGGTAACTATGCATACATCGGCCGTCGTCTTAAGAAGCGCGATTTCCGTCGTCTTTGGATCACCAGAATTTCTGCCGCTGCTAAAATGAACGGTATGAATTATTCTACTCTTATGAACGGTCTTAAGATTGCAGGTGTGCAGATTAACCGTAAAATGCTTGCAGAAGTAGCAGTAAATGACCCTGAAGGTTTCACCGCTATTGCTGATCAGGCTAAAAAAGCTTTAGCAAAATAATTATATCGCCCAAGTAAGTTCTTGGGCGAATTTTTTAATATTGAGAGGGGAGTTTTTTATGCAGTATTTAACCATATCCGCTAAGGATAACCCAAGAATAAAAAGGGTTATTAAGTTACAAAAATCTGCTCAGTATAGACGGGAAGAAGGCTTTTTCGTTCTTGAGGGTCTAAGAACTGTAGATGATGCAGCTGATAACGGTATTTTAATAGAAGAATTGTATTTTACAAACGATATTATTGAAAAACATCCTTCCTATATTAAAAAATTTGCTCAAAATTCAAACTTCTGCGCTATTATAAGCGAAACTGTTGCAAAAAATATTTCTGATACGACTTCTACTCAGGGTGTTTTTGCAGTTGCGCAGTTTCCAAAGAATGAAGCGCAGATTGAAAGCGGTAAAAAATATATTGCTCTTGAAAATTTACAGGACCCGTCTAACCTCGGCGCCGTGGCAAGAACTGCAGAAGCCCTGGGAATCGACGCAATTATTATTTCGGGCAATTCCTGTGACCCGTTTAGTCCTAAATCCTTAAGAGCATCTATGGGTACGCTACTGAGAGTGCCCCTTATATTCACCGATAATATGTCTGAATTTATTGGGAAACTTGATATGCCTACCTTTGCTTGCGTAGTGCAAAGTGATGCCGAAAAACTTTCCGATATGGATTTTTCGTCTGGCGCAGTATGTGTTATCGGTAATGAAGCAAACGGTCTAACAAATGAAACGGTGGAAAAATGCCGAAAGCGTATTACCATTCCTATGAGCGGTAGGGCTGAATCACTTAATGCAGCAGCAGCCGCCGCTATCGTAATGTGGGAGATGGTGAAATGATTTATTGGCTGTGGCTTCATTGCGCATTGGGAGCGGGCGGTAATAAGACCAACGAAATTATTTCCAGTTTTTCTTCTGCAAAAGGATTATATGAAGCAGGGGATGAAGAAAGACGTGCTTCGTTTCTCTTTACCGATAATCAACTTTCCCGTCTTAAAAAGACTACCCTTGATGATGCGAATAAACTTTTAAAGCAGTGTAAAATCGAGGGAATAGGAATAATAAGTCTTGCCGACAAAGAATATCCCGAATGTTTAAGAAATATAAGCAAACCGCCTTACGTTTTGTTTTATAAAGGCAAACTTCCCGATTTTGACGGTGTTCCGACTTTATCTATGGTTGGTACGAGAAAGGTGAGTGATTACGGTTATAAATGCGCCTATTCTCTTTCGGGAAGACTGAGCCAAGGCGGATTTTTGATTGTCAGCGGCGGCGCTATGGGTAGTGACACGGCGGCTCATCTCGGAGCGCTTCTCACGGGTAACAAAACGGTAGCCGTGCTTCCTTGCGGTTTTAATTCCAACTATCTTGCAACCAACAAAAAACTCAGAAGCGATATTTTGCTTTTGGGAGGTTGTCTTATCAGTGAATTTTCTCCCGACGAAAACGTGCGAAAAGCACACTTTCATATAAGAAACCGCATTATTTCAGGTTTATCCAGCGGCGTTATCGTTACAGAGGCGCCCATTAAAAGCGGCGCTCTTATAACAGCGGCTCACGCAACCGAGCAAAACCGTGACGTATTCGTTATTCTTGGAGAAGACGGTAATGAAAACTTTGAGGGTTGCCGTGCGCTATTTAAAGACGGCGCCAAACAGGTAAAACTGATTACCGACGTTTTTTCGGAATACCTTTACAGGTTTAAAGATAAAATAAGTATAGAAATGGCTATGGCAAAACCCTTGCCGTCATATAAAACCTATGATTTCGGCAATGAAAAACCTGCTGAAATTAAAAAGAAAACTTATAAAAAAGCGCCTTTTATACTGAAAGAAACGGTTGAGCCTGAGAATAAAAAAACCGAAAAAAACGAAATAAATAAAAAAATATTGACTCAACCCCTTTCCAAAAACACAAAAATGATATATAATCAATTAGATAAGCAAATTTTTTCCTGTGATGATTTACTCAGCAGTGAAGTAAATTCAGTTATGGCACTGGCTGCCGTGGGCGAACTTGAACTCTACGGTCTTATAGAGGCAATCCCCGGCGGTCGATACAAATTATTGTAAGGAGATTAAAAATGTCCAAACTGGTTATTATTGAGTCCCCCGGTAAACTTAAAAGTATTCAAAAGTATCTCGGAGATGACTATAAGGTTATGGCTTCGGTAGGTCACGTAAGAGATCTGCCTAAATCCAAAATGGGTATTGATATAGAAAACGGCTATGCGCCCCAATATATTGAAATGAGTGATAAGAAGGACCTTATCAAGCAATTAAAGGAAAGCGCCGCCAAAAGTGATACCGTTTATCTTGCAACCGACCCTGACCGTGAAGGTGAGGCTATTTCGTGGCACCTTGCTCAGCTTTTAGCCTTAGATATGGATTCACCCCTTCGTGTCTGCTTTAACGAAATTACCAAAAGCGGTATTGAAGCAGGTATGCAAAAGCCCCGTAAAATTGATATGGGACTTGTTGATGCTCAGCAGGCAAGACGCGTTCTTGACAGAATAGTTGGCTATAAATTAAGTCCGTTCCTCTGGAAAAAGGTTAAGAGAGGTCTTTCTGCAGGCAGAGTGCAGTCTGTTGCCCTTAAGCTTGTTGTTGACAGAGAACGTGAAATTGAAAAATTCATTCCCGAAGAATATTGGACTATTGAAGCAAAACTTAATAAACAAAAGAATATCATCGCTAAGTTCTACGGCACTAAAGACGGTGAAAAGTTGGCGCTGACAAATGGCGCGCAGACCGAAAATATAGTAGGTGAACTCGACGGTAAGGATTTTGTTGTTTCTTCAATTAAAAACGGAGTGAGAAAGAAACAGCCGTTGCCTCCATTTATTACGTCTACTTTACAGCAGGAGGCAGCAAGAAGACTTAACTTTACAGGTCTTCGTACCATGAGAATTGCTCAGCAGTTATACGAAGGTATTGAGGTTAGCGGTATCGGTGTAACCGGTCTTATTACCTATATGCGTACCGACTCTCTTCGTGTTTCCGCTGAAGCGCAGAATGCGGCAGGAAGTTTTATCCGCAATACCTACGGTGAAAAATATCTTCCCAAAAAGCCCCGTGTGTATAAGAGCAAGAACGAGGCTCAGGATGCCCACGAAGCAATAAGACCTGCTCTTATTGATTTGACTCCCGATAAAGTAAAGGCTTCTTTAACATCTGACCAGTATAAGCTTTATAAACTTATCTGGGAGCGCTTTATTGCGTCACAAATGGAAAACTGTCTGCAGGATACCGTATCGGTTGATATTATCGCAGGGGATTATCTCTTTAAGGCGAGCGGATATACCGTTAAATTTGACGGCTTTACCGTGCTTTATGATGAAATGAATGAGAATGAAGAGGGCGAAGTTTCCTTGCCCGAACTTAATAACGGCGACCTTTTAAAGTGCAAGGGTATTACGCCAAGTCAGCACTTTACTCAGCCACCACCAAGATACAATGAATCTACTCTTACCAAGGCTTTGGAAGAAAACGGCATCGGACGTCCTTCTACCTATGCGCCCATTATTTCCAATATAGTTCAGCGTGACTATATCGAAAAGGATAAAAAATCCTTTAAACCTACACAACTCGGTATGGTTGTAACCGACCTTATTGCAGAGTACTTTAAGAAAATCGTTGACGTAAAGTTTACTGCAGGTATGGAACAAAGTCTTGATAAAATCGACGGCGGAGAGGTTAGTTGGGTAGAAACTGTTGACCGTTTCTATAAGGATTTTGCAGTTAGCATTAAAAAGGCAGAGGATTCAACAAGTGGCGTAAAGGTTAAGGTGCCCGACGTTGAAACCGACGTTGTATGTGAAAATTGCGGAAGAAAAATGGTTGTTAAATCAGGACGCTTCGGCAAGTTCCTTGCATGTCCCGGGTACCCGGAATGTAAAAATACGAAGCCTATGCCCGAAGAAAAAATAAAAGAACCATGTCCTAAATGCGGAGCCGAACTAATCAGACGCGTTTCCAAAAAGACGGGCAAGAAATTCTACGGTTGCTCTAACTATCCTAAATGTGATTTTGCCGCACCCGGACTTCCCAGTGGTGAAACCTGTAAGGAATGCGGTTCCTTTATTCTTCTTGGCGCAAAGGGCAGAAAATTCTGTATGAATGCAAACTGTCCCACAAGACAGACAAAGGCAAAAAAGAAATAGTATGAACGAAAAAATTAAAGTTATCGGAGCGGGTCTTGCGGGGTGCGAGGCGGCATGGCAAATTGCTAATTTGGGTTATGAAGTTTTGCTTTACGAAATGAAGCCCACCCATAAAACCCCCGCTCATAAAAGCGATTTATTCGCTGAACTTGTATGCTCTAATTCTTTAAAGGCTTCGCGTGTTGATTCTGCTGCAGGGCTTTTAAAGGAAGAAATGCGACGTCTTGGTTCGTTGTGCCTTGAAGCCGCCGCTACCTGTTCGGTTGCGGCAGGTGGAGCATTAGCGGTTGAAAGAGAGGTTTTTTCGTCTTATATTACCGAGAAAATAAAATCTCACGAAAAGATTACCGTTATTACTGAACGTGTAGATGAACTTGATTTTGACGGCGTAACCGTAGTGGCAACGGGCCCTTTGACCGATGAAATATTGGCTCGGAAAATCACCGAACTTTGCGGTGAAGAGGGATTAAGCTTTTACGATGCCGCCGCACCTATCGTTACAAGAGAAAGTGTTGATTTTGAAAAGGCCTTTTTTGCTTCTCGTTACGATAAGGGTGAGGACGATTATATTAACTGTCCTTTTAACAAAGAGGAATATGAACTGTTCCATAAGGAATTAATTAACGCCGAGTCGGCTCCTTTAAAGGAATTTGATAAGCCTCTTACCGTTTATGAAGGCTGTATGCCTATTGAAGTTCTGGCTAAAAGGGGAGAGGATTCCATTCGTTTCGGTCCCTTAAAGCCCGTAGGTCTTAAAGACCCAAGAACAGGACACAGACCCTGGGCGGTGGTTCAGCTAAGAAGAGAAAATGCAAAGGGAACTTTATTTAATATCGTAGGCTTTCAGACTAATCTTAAATTTCCCGAGCAAAAAAGAGTATTTTCTCTTATTCCGGGACTTGAAAATTGCGATATAGTGCGCTTTGGCGTAATGCACAGAAATACCTTTATAAACTCACCCAAACAGCTTAATGCAAACCTTTCTCACAAAAAGAATGAAAAAATCTTTTTTGCAGGACAGATTTCGGGTGTTGAAGGCTATATGGAATCAGCCGCTTCGGGTATTGTTGCGGGAATAAACGCAGTTAAACTTATTAAAGGTGAAGAACCCTTAATACTTCCCGAATTTACTATGATAGGCGCTTTACTTTCTTATATAACCGATGAAACGGTTGAAAAATTTCAGCCAATGGGGGCAAATTTTGGTATTTTGCCTCCGCTCATCAACCATATAAGAGATAAGAGAGAAAGATACGGTGCCTTAGCACAGCGTTCAATAGATTGGTTTGAAAATAAAGGGGATTAAATTATGAAAATCGTTGTAGATGCTTTTGGCGGAGATAACGCTCCCGGCGCCGTTATAGAGGGCGCCGCACTTGCTCAAAAAGAATTTGGAGTAGGTATTATTCTGACTGGTGACGAAAATATTATAAAAGAATATATTGATAAAAACGGTTTAACTTTCAGTGACCTTGAAATCATACATACTACCGAAGTGTTTTCAATGCACGACGAACCGACGTCGCTTTTAAAAACTCACAAAAATTCGTCTATGGCTCTTGCTTTCGGCGCGCTTGTTGACGGCAAAGCAGATGCATTTGTTTCGGCAGGCAGTACAGGTGCTGTTGTTGTAGGCGGAACGCTTATGGTTAAAAGAATAAAGGGTGTAAAGCGTCCTGCTCTTGCTTCCCTTATTCCTTCCCCCGATTCTTCATATCTTCTTATGGATATCGGCGCTAATGCAGAATGCCGTCCCGAAATGCTTCAGCAGTTCGGTATTATGGCAAGCGCTTATATGAAGCAGGTTGAGGGCAGAGAAAATCCCACGGTTGGTTTACTGAATATCGGTACCGAAGACACTAAGGGCGGCGAACTTCAGAAAGAGGCATATAAGCTTTTAAGCGAAGCACCCATAAACTTTGTCGGAAACGTTGAATCCAGAGAAATGCCCAAGGGAATATGCGATGCAGTTGTTACCGACGGCTTTACGGGTAATATCGCTCTTAAACTTATCGAAGGTACCGTAATTACACTCTTTAAAATGCTTAAAGGTGTTTTCTACAAAAATATTATTAATAAGCTTGCAGCGGGAATACTAAAGAAAGATCTTTACTCAATAAAGGGTAAAATGGATAGTTCCGAAGTGGGCGGCGCTATACTTTTAGGCGTTAAAAAGCCTGTAGTTAAAGCTCACGGAAATTCCGATGCAAAGGCAATAAAAAATGCTATAAAACAAGCTAAATATATTTATGAAGGTAAGGTTATTGAGTCCATAAGCGAAGGACTTTCCGCCTTAACACAAGAGGACTAGTATGAAACGTTTAGAAGAAAATCTTAAATACAATTTTAAAAATAAAGAACTGCTTAAAAATGCTTTAAGCCATTCTTCTTATGCTAACGAAACCCATTCTCCTTTGGGCTCAAACGAAAGACTTGAGTTTTTAGGCGATGCCGTTTTGTCGCTTGTTGTTGCAGATTTTCTTTATGAAGAATTTAAGGGTAAGCCCGAAGGCGAACTTACAAAACTTAGGGCTTCTCTTGTTTGCGAAAAATCTCTTTGCCGTTTTGCAAGAGAACTTGAAATCGGAGATTTTCTCTTACTCGGTAAAGGTGAAGAACAGTGCGGAGGAAGGGAAAGAAATTCCATTCTTGCCGATGCCTTTGAGGCGGTACTTGCCGCAATGTATCTAGATTCAGGTATGGACGTTGCAAGAAAACACGTGTTGCGTTTTGTAAAGGACGAGCTTCTGAATACCGAGGACGAGGTTTTTCACGATTATAAAACCACACTTCAGGAGGTTATTCAGAGAAACCCCGAGGAACGTCTTTCCTACGTGTTATCTGCAGAAAGCGGTCCCGACCATAACAAATCCTTTACCGTTGAAGTTTTGCTTAATTCCTCGGTTATAGGTACGGGTACGGGTAAAACCAAAAAACGTGCAGAGCAGATGGCGGCTAAGGATGCATTAAAACTTATGGGAATCGAAGAATAATGGGAGCCCACGCTAATATTTCGTTTTTTATACCACATCTCGGATGTAAAAACCGTTGCAGTTTTTGTAACCAATGCAGTATTACGGGACAAACTGTAATGACACAGGGAGAGGATATAAAAAAGGCTGTAGAAATTGCAGTAAAAAGCAAAAAGTATTCTAAAGAAAATACCGAAATCGCTTTTTTCGGCGGAAGCTTTACCGCTATTGACAGGGATTATATGATTTCTCTTTTAAATGCGGCATTTCCTTTTGTTAAGGATAAAACCGTAAAAGGTATCCGTATTTCCACACGTCCCGATGCCATAAATGACGAAGTCTTAAAAATACTGAAAAAATACGGTGTAACCGCCATTGAACTCGGTGCGCAGAGTATGGATGATAACGTATTGCTTCTTAACGAAAGAGGGCATACCGAAGAGGACGTGGTAAAAGCATCGGTTCTTATTAAAGAATACGGCTTTTCGCTTGGACTTCAGATGATGACCGGTCTTTACGGCGCAACGGCTGAAAGCGATAAAAAAACGGTGGAAAAATTTATAGAAATTTCACCCGATACCGTACGTATTTATCCGACTGTTGTGCTTAAGGGAACAAGACTTTCCGAGTTGGTTGAAAGCGGAAAATATACTCCCGAAACGGTAGAAACAGCGGTTAATAATTGCTGTGAATACATAAATCTTTTCAGTGAAAATAATATTAACGTAATAAGGGTAGGGCTTCATCATATTGATGAAAGTTCCTTTGTGGCAGGGCCTTGGCATCCTGCTTTCAGCGAACTTTGTATGTCGCAGTCCTTTTACAGAAGAGTTATTTTGGAACTTGAGAAAATGCCCAAAGGTAATTATCTTTTGTACGTTAACGATAAATATATTTCTGCCGCAGTCGGTCAGAAAAGAAGCAATATAGAAAAGTTTAAGGAAAAGGGTTTTAATTGCCGTATAAAAGGTGATAAAACCGTTAAAGATAACGAATTTATAATAGAAAGAGAAGTGAAATAAGTATGCTGTTACGCTCTATAGAGGTTCAGGGCTTTAAATCTTTTGCAGATAAAACCGTACTTAAATTCGGTAAGGGTATTACTGCGGTAGTAGGCCCTAACGGAAGCGGTAAGAGTAATATTTCCGACGCAGTAAGATGGGTTCTCGGTGAACAGTCTACCAAAAGTCTTAGAGGACAGTCTATGGAGGACGTTATTTTCTCGGGTACCGCTACGCGCCGTCCTCACGGTTTTTGCGAAGTAACCCTTAATATAGATAACAGTGACCGCACCCTTAACTTCGATAATGACAGTGTGTCTATTACAAGACGCTTTTACCGTTCACACGAAAGCGAATATCTTATCAATAACGTTTCCGTAAGACTTCGTGACGTAAACGAACTTTTTATGGATACTGGTCTTGGCCGTGACGGTTACTCTATGATAGGTCAGGGTAAAATTGATAATATCATAAGTTCCAAATCAGGCGAAAGACGTGATATTTTTGAGGAAGCCTCGGGAATATCAAAATACCGTTACAGAAAAACTGAAGCTGAAAGAAAACTTTCTGCCGCAGAAGAAAATCTTTTGCGCCTTAAGGATATTATGAGTGAGCTTGAAAGCCGAGTAGGTCCTCTTGAGCAACAGAGTAAAAAGGCAGAAAAGTTTTTGGCGCTTGCCGAAGAAAAGAAAACCCTTGAAATCGGTCTTTGGCTTTATACACTCGCAAATTCCAAACAGGCTTTAAGAGAGCAGGAAAACAAAATCGCCATTGCTTCAATGCAGTATAAAGAAATTGATGAAAAACTTCAGAATTTCGACAGCGAAAACGATAAAAATTCCAGAGAATTTGCTTTGCTTACTACTGCGCTGGAAGAAATTCGCAATAATATTGCTTCCTTTAACGAAGAAATTGCCGTTTTAGGCGGTGAAATGTCTGTAATTGACAGAGATAAAGAACATAATAATCTTGCTATTGAACGTCTTATTGCAGAACGTGAACATCTGAAAAGTAATGACGTTCAGGCTGAAATTGAAATAGAAGAAAAAGAAAAAACAGCCGCCTTAAAGGAAGCAGAAATTAAAGAACTTGAAGAAAAAATAAACGAGTTCCAAAATACTCTTAACGAAATGCTCAGCGAAAGCGAAGCAATTTCCAAAAATATTGAAGAACTTGTAAGAAGTCTTAATACGGTATCTCTTAAAAATTCTGACCTAAGGGTTACTATGATGACGGCTGACAGTACCGTAAACGAACTTTTAAGCCGTACGGGAAGTTTAGATGAAACCATTAAGGAAAAAGAAACCGAACTTTCTGCCCTTGATAAAGAATTTAAAGAAAATGAGGAATTCCTTAAAAAGACCGAAGAAACCGTAACCGAATGTGCTAATTCTTTGGTTGGCTATGAAATGAAGTATAATTCCCGTAAGGAAAAGGCTGAAATAGCAAAAGAGGAATGTGAAAAAATCCGTCTTGACAGAGAAGCAAAAATCAGACGTATTCAGATTTTAAGTGAACTTGAAAAGAATCTTGAAGGCTTCCAGAATTCTGTAAAGGCAGTTATGAGCGCTGCCGATATGGGCACCATTCGTGGAATTCACGGACCTGTTTCTAAAATAATTACTGTAGAAAAGCAGTATTCGGTTGCTATTGAAACTGCCCTTGGTTCTACTATTCAGCAAATTGTCTGTGACAGTGAAAATGATGCTAAACGCGCTATAGAAATGCTTAAATCCACAGGCGGCGGACGAGCAACCTTTTTACCTATTTCCTCTATCCGTTCAAGAGAGTTTAAGGAAACGGGCTTTGAGGATATGTACGGATATATCGGTCTTGCTCCCGACCTTATAAAGTGTGACGAACAGTATAAGGAAATTATTAAATATCTTCTCGGTAATACCGTTGTCTGCGAAGACCTGGACAGCGCCGTTAAAATTTCCAAGAAATTCGGCTACCGCTTAAAAACCGTATCTCTTGACGGTCAGGTTGTAAACTCAGGCGGTTCTCTTACGGGTGGTTCTCTTATTAAAAACGCAGGCATCTTAAGCAGAGCCAGTGATATAAGAAGACTTGAGGGAGAAACCGAAAAGTTGGCTCAAAAGCTTAAACTCAGTGAAGAAAACTATAACGCTTTAAATGCAGAGGTTGCCAAGGCAGAGGCAGATATTACCGCCGCAAAAGCAACTTTGGCTACTGCAAATGAAGATAAAATCCGTGTTCTTGGCGAACTTAAGCGTATCGACGATATGAGAAATGCGGTTAAGCGCACCAAAGAAGAACTTGAAAATGAAAAGACCTCTTCCGCTGAAAAAATTGAGGCTTTAAAGAAAACCTCACAGGAAGCCGCAGCGCAAATTGCGGTGCTTGACGGTGAAAAGGATAAGCTTCAGGCTGAAATAGATAAGGCTACTGGCGGCAGAGATAATATTTCGGGAAAACGCGAAGAAATAGGTAATAATATTACCGCTGTCCGTATGGAAATTCTTGAAAAAAGCAAGGACGTTGAAACCCTCAAAGAGTCTGCAAAAACTATTCGCGACTCGATAGGAAACCGTCAAAAGCGTATGGAAGAGATTACGGGAGAAATCAGCGGTATCGACAGAGAAAAAACCGAACTTGACAGTAAACTCGGCGAAACCAAAGAAAAGATTAACGCTCTTAAAGAAAAAATCGTTTTCAGCGAAACTGAAATTGAAAGACTTACCGCTGAACGCGAAAAAATTGAAAAGCAGGGAATCGAACTTCGTCAGAGTGAAAAAGAACGTACTCTTGAACGTGAAAAGGTGGGTGGAGAACTCGCCCGTCTTACCGAACGTAAAGAGGTTATGCTCAAAGAGTACGACGACGTTATCCGTCAGCTTTATGATGAGTATCAATTAACCAGAACCGATGCCGAAAATATGGGCATTACGGTTGAAAATCCAAGCGAAGCCAAAAAGAAACTAAACGAGGTTAAATCTCATATCAGAGGTCTTGGTAACGTTAACGTTTCTGCTATTGAAGAATATAAAGAGGTTTACGAAAGATACACCTTTATGTCTGCTCAGATTGAGGACGTTGAAAAATCAAGAACCGAACTTAATAAACTTATCGGTCAGTTAACTGCGCAGATGAAGGAATTATTTACTTTAGGTTTTGATAAAATCAATCAGAACTTTGCAGTTACCTTTACCGAACTTTTCGGCGGCGGTGTTGCTTCGCTTTCTTTAAGCGACCCCGACAACGTGCTTGAAAGCGGAATTGATATTAACGTAAAGCTTCCCGGTAAAAACGTTCCCAGTCTTGACGGATTATCGGGCGGCGAAAAGGCTCTTATTGCTTTGGCAATTTACTTCGCTATAATGAGAGTTAATGCGCCTCCGTTCTGCTTCCTCGATGAAGTTGATACTGCGCTTGACGATATTAACGTTGAACGTGTGGCTGATTATATGAAGCGCCCCGATTTCTCTACTCAGTTTATTTGCGTAACCCACAGACGCGGTACTATGGAAGCGGCAGATATGCTTTACGGCGTAACCATGCAGGAAAAGGGTATTACTAAGCTTCTTGAACTGAACGTATCTGAACTTGAAAAGAAATTGATGCTTGAAACGGATGGTAAATAATGGGATTTTTCAGTAAAATTAAAAGCGGTCTTGCAAAAACAAGAAACGCTTTAAAGGAAAATATAAATTCAGTTATCAACAGTTTTACAAAAATTGACGAAGAACTTTTTGAAGAACTTGAAGAAATTCTCGTTCTTTCGGATATTGGATGCGCAACGGCAGAAGAAATATGCAATATTCTTCGTGAAAAGGTGAAAAAAGAGGGAATTAAAGACCCGAACGTTATAAAAAAACTTATGAATACCGTTATAAGTGAAATGATTGACGGCGATGCTTCCCTTAAAATTTCCACCAAGCCTTCCATTATCCTCGTAATAGGTGTAAACGGTGTCGGTAAAACTACTTCTATAGGTAAAATTGCCGCACGTCTTAAAAGCGAAGGAAAATCGGTTATGCTTGGCGCTGCCGATACCTTCCGTGCCGCCGCTATTGATCAGTTGGCGGTATGGGCAGAGAGAGCGGGCGTTCCTATGGTAAAGGGTGTTGAAGGCACTGACCCTGCGTCTGTTGTTTTTGATACTATTGCTTCGGCGAAGGCAAAAGGCACCGACGTTATTATCTGCGATACCGCAGGCAGACTTCATAATAAGAAAAACCTTATGGACGAGCTTGCTAAAATTTATCGAATTATCGATAGAGAACTTCCAAATGCCGATAAGGAAACTCTTTTGGTTCTGGATGCAACTACGGGACAGAATGCCGTTAATCAGGCAAGAGAATTTAAAAACGTTGCTCCGATTTCAGGTATCGTTCTTACAAAACTAGACGGAACTGCCCGAGGCGGTGTCGTACTTGCCATAAAGAACGAACTCCAAATTCCCGTAAAATTCATTGGTGTAGGCGAAGGAATTGATGACCTTCAGCCCTTTGATGCAGGTGAATTTGCAAACGGTATTATTGATATGGAGGAACAATAATGGTCTTTTTTGTGGCTACAAAAAATGAAGGCAAGAAAAAGGAACTTCTTCGCATTTTAGCTCCTCTCGGTATTGAGGTTATCAGCGAAAAGGATTTGGAAAAGCCTCTCGGTGACGTTATTGAGGACGGAAAAACCTTTGAGGAAAACGCGCTTATAAAGGCGAGATATGCCGCTGCTCAGACAAATCTTCCTTCGGTTGCAGACGATTCGGGACTTTGTGTTGACGCTATCGGCGGTCAACCGGGTATATACACAGCCCGTTATGCAGGCGAGCCTACCGATAATGCCAAAAACAACGCAAAGCTTTTAAGCGTTTTAAAGGACGTTCCCATGGAAAAGCGAACGGCGAGATTCGTAAGTGCCGTTGCTTGTGTTTTCCCCGATGGCAGAGAGTTTACCGTAAGGGGAGAATGTGAAGGCAAAATCGCATTTGAACTTAAAGGGGATAAGGGCTTTGGCTACGATCCGCTTTTTATAAGCGAACTTGGTTGCTTCGGTGAAATAAGCGATGAGCAAAAGGATAGTATAAGTCACAGAGGCAGAGCGCTATTAAAACTTAAAGAAAAACTCACACAGGAATATATAAAAGGGTGAAAATATGTTAAACAGCAGACAACGCGCCTTCCTTCGCGGAATGGCAAACGATTATGAAACTATTATACAAATAGGAAAAGGCGGTATTTCTCCCGCTCTTATAAAAACCGTAAGCGAAGCGCTGTACGTTCGCGAACTTATTAAAATAAAGGTACATTCTACCGCTCCCGAGGATATACGCACCATTGCAAATCAGGTTGCCGAGCAGTCCGAAAGCGAAATCGTGCATATTATCGGCTCTAAAATTATCCTTTATAAGCATAGCAACAATAAAGATATCACCCCCATAAAGTTGGTTAAATAATATGGGAAATATCGCATTATTCGGCGGTACTTTTAATCCTATACATAACGAGCATTTAAGACTGATTCGTCATTTGGACGGTCTTTCCTTTATAGAAAGGGTACTTGTTATGCCTACACGTATTCCGCCGCATAAAACGTCAGATTATCTTGCCGAGGATTTGGATAGATTTAATATGTGCAAAATTGCCACCGAAAATCTTTCTAAAGTAACGGTAAGTGATTTTGAAATTAAAAGAGAGGGTAAAAGTTATACTTTTTATACCGTCAGCGCTTTAAAGCAGGAGTATAAAAACGACGAAATTTTCGTTGTTTGCGGTGGAGATATGGCGATTACTCTTGATACCTGGTACAAATTTGACGAGCTTAAAGAATTGTGTACTTTTTTGGTGGTTGACCGACCGGGTACCGATAAAGCGAAACTTGAACGGTATCTTGACGGTCTTAAAGAAAAAGGCGCAAAAGTAGAATATACCGTTTGTGATACTAAGGACGTATCTTCAACGATGATAAGAAACGGCGGTTTAAACCCTTCTTTTGTTCCGAAAAAAGTACTTGATTATATAAAGGAAAAAGGACTTTATGGAGTTTAGTGAAAAATATGCAGATTATATAAAACTGCTTAGAGAAAGACTTGACGATTTCCGTTTTGAGCATAGCATGGCGGTTGCACGTCAGGCTGTGGTTTTGGCTGAACGCTTCGGCGAAGATAAAGAAAAAGCCTACGTTTCTGGTCTTCTTCACGATATATGTAAAAATTTAAAGAGGGAAGAACAGTTGCAATTTTTCTCAACCTCTGCTATAATGCTAACCGAAACCGAAAAAAATTCTCCAAAAGTATGGCACGCCATAAGCGGAGCGCAGTTTTTAAAAGATAATTTAAAAATAACCGACCAGGATATAATAAATGCGGTCAGATATCATACGACGGGCAGAGCGGGTATGAGCAAACTGGAAAAAATAATCTATATTGCCGATTTGACCGGTCTTGACCGAACTTATCCCGACGTGGACGTTCTCAGGAAAATCGTCGAAGAAAGTCTTGATGAGGGGCTTATTTATGCTCTTAAATTTACAGTTACTTCGCTTATATCCAAAGAACAACCCATTCATCCCGATACACTAAATGCATATAATGATTTGATAGGAAGTAGAAAATGAAAGCATTCGAAATTGTAGAAACCGCCGTTAAGGCGCTTGACTTAAAAAAAGGTCACGAAATAAGAGCCTTAAAGGTTGAGGATTTAACCGTTATTGCAGAATATTTCGTTATTGCTACCGCTAATTCAAGTACACAGGTGAGAGCGCTTGCAGAAGAGGTTGAGTATCAGCTTGATTTAAAGGATACTCCCGTTCATCATATCGAGGGCAGAGGCTCAAATTGGATTTTGCTTGACTACGGCAGTGTTATTGTTCACGTTTTCCACAGAGAAGCAAGAGATTTTTATTCCCTTGATTTAACCTGGGCAGACGCTGAAAACGTTGATATAGAAAAATTTCTTTCATAAGAGGAGAGAGTTGCTTTGAAACAGGAAAGATATAATTTTACCGAAATTGAAAAGAAATGGCAGGATATATGGGACGCAGAACAACCCTTTGCCGCAAAGAACGACTATACTTTGCCTAAGTTCTACGGCCTTGTTGAATTCCCTTATCCTTCGGGTCAGGGTCTTCACGTAGGACATCCCCGTTCCTATACCGCTATTGATATTGTTGCACGTAAAAAACGTCTTCAGGGCTATAACGTGCTTTATCCTATGGGTTGGGACGCTTTCGGTCTTCCTACCGAAAACTTTGCTATTAAAAACAAAGTTCATCCTAAAGATGTAACTGCACAGAATGTTGCAAACTTCAAGCGTCAGCTTAAGAGCATTGGTTTTTCTTTTGACTGGTCCAAGGAAATTAACACCACCGATCCCAACTATTTTAAGTGGACCCAGTGGATTTTCCTGAAATTGTTACCAAGAATAATATTGATAACTTTAAGCGTCAGCTTAAATCTTTAGGCTTTTCGTTTGATTGGAACAGGGAAGTTAATACTACTGATCCTTCTTATTATAAGTGGACACAGTGGATTTTCTTAAAGCTTTTCGAAAAAGGTCTTGCATATAAAAAGCAGATGGCAGTTAACTGGTGTACTTCCTGTAAATGCGTGCTTGCAAACGAAGAGGTTGTAAATGGCGTTTGCGAACGTTGCGGCAGTCAGGTTATCCATAAGGAAAAGAGCCAGTGGATGCTTAAAATTACCGAATATGCAGGAAAACTTGTTGACGACCTTTCCACAGTAGATTTTATCGACAGAGTAAAGACTCAGCAGGAAAACTGGATAGGACGTTCCTTTGGTACTCAGGTTAAGTTTACCGCTACCACAGGCGACGAATTACTTATCTATACTACCCGTGCCGATACACTTTTCGGCGCTACCTATATGGTTCTTTCTCCCGAACATCCTCTTATTGATAAATGGGCAGAAAAAATCGAAAATATGGATGAGGTTAATGCCTACAGAGAAGAGGCTTCCAAAAAGTCTGACTTTGAACGTACCGAACTTGCTAAAGATAAAACCGGTGTTTGTCTTAAGGGCGTAAAGGCAATTAACCCCGTAAACAACACCGAAATTCCGATTTTTATTTCCGACTACGTACTTATCTCCTACGGTACCGGCGCTATTATGGCTGTTCCTGCACACGATACTCGTGACTGGGAATTTGCCAAGAAGTTCGGTCTTCCTATTATCGAGGTTGTTAAGGGCGGAAACGTAGAGGAAGAAGCCTTTACCGATTGCGCAACGGGTGTTATGGTAAATTCAGGCTTCCTTGACGGACTCAGCGTAGAAGACGCAAAGGTTAAAATTCAGGAATTTTTAGCAGAAAAGGGAATAGGCGAAAAGAAGACTAACTATAAGCTTCGTGACTGGGTATTCTCCCGTCAGCGTTATTGGGGCGAACCCATTCCTATGGTTTACTGTGACTGTTGCGGTTGGGTGCCACTGCCTGAAAAAGAACTCCCCTTGCTTTTACCTGAGGTTGATTCTTACGAGCCTACCGATAACGGCGAATCTCCTCTTGCTAATATTACCGAGTGGATTAATACTACCTGTCCCAAGTGTGGCGGTAAAGCTACCAGAGAAACCGATACTATGCCTCAATGGGCAGGCTCGTCCTGGTACTTCCTTCGCTACTGTGACCCTCATAACGAAAACGAACTTGCTTCAAAGGAAGCGCTCGAATATTGGGGTCCTGTTGACTGGTATAACGGCGGTATGGAGCATACTACTCTCCACCTTCTATATAGCCGTTTCTGGCATAAGTTCCTCTATGATATCGGCGTTGTTCCTAATCCCGAGCCCTATGCAAAGCGTACCAGCCACGGTATGATTCTCGGTGAAAACGGCGAAAAGATGTCCAAATCTCGCGGTAACGTTATTAATCCCGATGATATTATCAATGAATACGGTGCCGATACAATGCGTCTTTACGAAATGTTTATCGGTGACTTTGAAAAGGCTGCTCCTTGGAGTACCTCTTCCATTAAGGGTTGTAAGCGTTTCCTCGATAAAGTTTGGGCGCTTAAGGAAAACGTAATTGACGGTGACGATTACAGAAGTGAAGTTGAAAGCGAAGTTCACAAGATGATTCGCAAGGTTACCGACGATATCGAAAATCTTAAGATGAATACCGCTATTGCCTCTATGATGGCATTTATCAATACCGTTGGTAATACTATCAATAATGCTGAATTTAAGACCTTGCTTATACTCCTTAATCCCTTTGCTCCTCATATTACCGAGGAAATTTGGGAAGAAATGGGTTATGAAGGCAGACTTAATCAGGCTAAATGGCCCGAGTTTGACGAGGCTAAATGCGTTGAGGCTACCGTTGAAATCGTTGTTCAGATAAACGGAAAACTCAGAGGCAGAGTGACTATTCCTGCCGATATAAGCAGCGAAGACGCAATTAACCTTGCTAAAGAACTTGACGGAGTAAAAGGTCAGTTAGAGGGCAAGACTATTGTTAAAGAACTTTACGTACCTAAAAAACTCGTAAATATAGTAGTAAGATAATCTTTATTTTCGTGGGGTGGAAACACCCCACGAAAAATATAAAAAAGTGCTTGACAAATGGGCGTACCTTTGTTATAATATCAAAGTCGCCTAAATAAAGTATAAATGATCCATTAGCTCAGCCGGCAGAGCACATGACTTTTAATCATGGTGTCCGGAGTTCGATTCTCCGATGGATCACCAAAAAAACCTCGTTCTTTTGAACGAGGTTTTTTTATCCATTGCGAAAGCAATGGTATATCATCAACAACGGCGAGCCGTTGTTGTATCTCATCAGTCCGTTAGGACTGTATATCATCACGCGTCAGCGTGTATCAAATAACCTTTCGCAATGATGATATACAACGGTTGTCACCGTTGATGATATACAAAGCGTTCCGCTTTGATGATATACA